>Ga0163147_10000160_pt1 | contig 97806 bp, 88 predicted proteins | sample OliLakLV19MP6G1_FD_148597 | JGI IMG/M metagenome (GOLD analysis project Ga0163147, IMG submission 148597) | Freshwater microbial mat bacterial communities from Lake Vanda, McMurdo Dry Valleys, Antarctica- Oligotrophic Lake LV.19.MP6.G1 | ecosystem: Environmental > Aquatic > Freshwater > Lake >... | reverse complement strand
CAAACAGCGCGCCGCATTCTTGTGACCTCCGCGCTGCCGTACGCCAATGGCGCCATCCACCTGGGCCATCTGGTCGAATACATCCAGACCGATATCTGGGTCCGGTTCCAGCGCATGCAGGTGAATCAGGACGGGTCACCCCGTGAGATCCATTACGTCGGCGCGGACGACACCCACGGCACACCGATCATGCTGCGCGCCGACAGCGAAGGCATCACGCCCAAGCAACTGATCGACCGGGTGTGGCATGAACACCAACGCGACTTCGACAGTTTCGGTGTCAGCTTCGACAATTACTACACCACCGACTCGCCGGAAAACGAGACGCTGTGCGCGGAGATATATAAAAAACTCGACGACGGTAAGTTGATCGCCACGCGCTCAGTCGAACAGTTCTACGACCCGGTCAAAGAGATGTTTCTGCCGGATCGCTACATCAAGGGTGAATGCCCGAAGTGCGGCGCGAAAGACCAGTACGGCGATTCCTGCGAAGTCTGCGGCGCCACCTATGCACCGACCGACTTAAAAAACCCTTATTCCACCGTTTCCGGCGCCGCCCCCGTGCGCAAGGCCTCGGAACACTATTTTTTCAAACTCTCGGACAAACGCTGCGAGGAATTCCTCCGCGGCTACACGCAAGGCGCCGATCATCTGCAGGCCGAAGCCGCCAACAAGATGAAGGAATGGCTGGGCGAAGCCGGCGGCGCCAAACTCTCTGACTGGGACATCTCGCGCGACGCGCCTTACTTCGGCTTTCCGATTCCCGGCACTGACGGCAAGAAATTCTTTTACGTCTGGCTCGATGCGCCGGTGGGTTATTTCGGCAGCTTCCTGAATTACGTCAAAAAACAACAGGCCAAAGGCATCACCATCGACGCCGATGCCTTCCTCAAGCCCGGCGGCAATACCGAGCTGGTGCATTTCATCGGCAAGGACATTCTCTATTTCCACGCCCTGTTCTGGCCGGCGATGCTGCAATACGCCGGCTTCCGCACACCATCAAAAGTATTCGCCCACGGCTTCCTGACCGTGAACGGCGAAAAAATGTCCAAGTCGCGCGGCACCTTCATCACCGCCGAGAGTTACATCCAGCAGGGCTTGAATCCGGAATGGCTGCGTTATTACTACGCGGCGAAACTGAATTCGACGATGGAAGACCTGGATCTGAATCTGGATGACTTTGTAGCGCGGGTGAATAGTGACCTGGTGGGAAAATACATCAATATTGCGAGCCGAACCGCCCCATTTATTACAAAGTTTTTTGAAGGGAAACTTGGAAAAGTCTCAGACCAAAAATCAGACTTGGAAAGAGCAATACTCGCGGATATTTGGTCGCAAAGAGAGCTCATTAAGTCTTTTTACGAACAACGAGAGTTTGGCAAAGCGCTGCGCGAAATAATGCGCCTTACCGATGAGGTCAATGGATTTTTGGCTGTTCAAGCCCCATGGGAAAAAGTAAAGTTTCACGGCACCCGGGACTCTGTTCAACAGATATGTACCGTCAGCCTCGAAGCATTCAGAGTCTTGACGATATACCTGAAGCCAGTTCTTCCTCTGCTTGCGGAACAAGTCGAAAAATTCCTGAACGTTGAAGCTTCAACTTGGGAGCATGCGTCTGCCAAGTACCGCTTTAACGATCATAAGATCAACGAATACAAACATCTGATGACCCGCGTCGATGTAAAACAAATCGCCGCGCTGACCGAAGCCAACAAGGAAACCATGAAGCCCCCCTCTCCCACCGGGAGAGGGGCGGGGGGTGAGGGAAAGCCCGCGAAAAAGCCCCCCGTTCCCGAAGACCTGCTGGTTTTTGCCCGCCAACTGCGGCAGGAACAGACCGATGCCGAACAACTGATCTGGAGCCTGCTGCGCAACCTGCGCCTGGCCGATCACAAATTCCGCAGACAGCACCCGGTCGCACTGGCCGGCGCCAACTACATCCTTGATTTTTATTGCGACGAACTGAAACTGGCCATCGAACTGGACGGATCACAACATCAGGATGAAAAACCCAAAGACGATGCCCGTACCGCCGCCTTACTGAAGTCCGGCATCCAGGTCATCCGCTTCTGGAACAACGAAGTTCTGCAGCAAACCGAATCTGTACTGGAAAAACTCTGGAATACCATCATGGAAAAATCCTCCTTGCAGATGCCTCCTCAATCCCTCACCCCCGGCCCCTCTCCCGACGGGAGAGGGGGGATTAGTGGCGCTGATGCGCTTATTTCAATCGACGACTTCACCAAGATCGACCTGCGCATCGCAAAAATCGCCAACGCCGAACATGTCGAAGGTGCGGACAAGCTGCTGAAACTGACGCTGGACGTCGGCGCCCTGGGCACCAAACAGGTCTTCGCCGGCATCAAGGCCGCCTACGATCCGGAAACACTGAAAGGCCGGCTGACGGTAGTGGTCGCCAACCTCGCGCCGCGCAAAATGAAATTCGGCATGTCCGAAGGCATGGTTCTCGCCGCCAGCGGCGACGTCCCCGGCCTCTGGCTGCTGTCACCCGATTCCGGCGCCCAGCCCGGCATGCGCATCAAATAAGATAAAAGATATTAGGGAAACTGAGCACCACAACCCGGCAATGGGCAACGACAACCGCACCTTCGTCTGCTGCGTCGCGTTCATCGACATCGTCGAATATTCGAAGAAGTCGGTGGCGGAGCAGATGCGTGCCAAGGAACAGTTCAACCTGCTGCTGGCGCAGGCACTGGCGGACGTGCCGGGCAAGGACCGCATCATCCTCGACACCGGCGATGGCGCGGCAATCAGTTTCCTCGGGGATCCTGAGGACGGCCTGTTCCTCGGACTGGCGCTGCGCGACGCACTGGCCGAGCGCAGCGATGAAACACTGCGCCTGCGCATCGGCGTCAACCTCGGGCCGGTGCGGCTGGTGAAGGACATCAACGGCCAGCCGAACATCATCGGCGACGGCATCAATGTCGCGCAGCGGGTGATGAGTTTCGCTGCCATCAACCAGGTGCTGGCCTCCCGCTCGTACTACGAGGTGGTTTCGGCGCTGTCGCCGGATTACGCACACCTGTTCAGCTTCGAGGGCGCGCGCACCGACAAACACGTGCGCGAACACGAGGTTTATGCGCTGGGCACCGAACCTGCCCCCGCGCGCCCGCCACGGCGTAAACCCGGCGCCGCCGAAGTTCATGCCGCGGCAATGATGGGGAAAATCGCCCGTGCCGGGCATACCGCCCGCGCCCTGGTCATGCGCCGGCCGCCGCTGGCCACTGCGCTGTCAGTCGCACTGATCCTGGTCGTCGCCGTCGCCTTGCGTGGTGCGGTCCAAGACGCGGAAGCGGAGGCGAAACGGCAGGCCGAGATCGCCGCCTCGGCAGTGGTCATGCCGCGGCCGCTGAAGGCGAAACCCCCGGCGGCCGAGTTGCCACGCCCGGCAGCAGTGGCCGAAGCCGCGCCGGCGGCCAAGACACGCCCGGCAAAAAAACCACCTCGCGATCAGGAGGCTGCAGCCACCGGCACCGTGCGCATGAACGTGCTGCCCTGGGGCGAAATCCGCATCAACGGCAGCCAATACGGTGTTTCGCCGCCGCTGCGCGACATCGCGCTCAAACCCGGGGTCTACAAGCTCGAGATCCGCAACCCCGGCTTCGCCTCGTACCTGCAGGTTGTTGAAGTCAAGCCCGGCGAAGAGATTAAAATCATGCACCGATTCCGTTAAGGACCGTCATGCGTGCATTTATCATCCTGCTGTTGTTGCTGCCCCTGCTCACCGGCTGCGAAACCGTGCAGAAGGGCGTCAAGAGCGTTTCTGATTCTCTCGACTTCGAAAAGGCACGCGCCAGGTCGGCTGAAGAAACCGCACTGCCCACAGCGGAAGCCCGGCTGAAGTCGGGCATTGCCTTGTATGAGGAAGGCAATTACGCCCAGGCACAACGCCATCTGCAGGGCAGCCTCGGCGAGGGCCTCGCCTCACGCACCGACCAGGCACGGGCCTATAAGTATCTGGCATTCATCTACTGTGTCACTGAGCGCATCGCGCAATGCCGGCAGGAGTTCAGCAACGCGATTGCGGCCGACCCAAAATTCAGCCTGCGCCCGGCCGAGGCCGGACATCCGACATGGGGGCCGGTGTTCCGCAGTGTGCGCGGGCGCTGACTCCAGCAAGAGCCGATGACCCAGCCCGTACAAATCGGTCGTTACGACGTTGTTGCCGAAATCGGCCGCGGCGCGATGGGTGTGGTCTACCGCGCCGTCGATCCGATGCTCGAACGCACGGTCGCGGTCAAGACCATCAACATGGCGATCGATCCCGGCGAGATGGAGCACTACGAAAAACGCTTCACCATCGAGGCGCGCGCCGCCGGCGGCCTCAACCATCCGAACATCGTCACCATCCACGACATCGGCCGCAGCGGCGACCTCGCCTTCATGGCGATGGAGTTCCTCGAAGGCCGCGAACTGAAAGACCTGATCGCCAGCAGCGAACTGACCGTGGACCGCGCGCTGGAAATCGCAGCCCAGGCCGCCGACGGCCTTGCGTATGCCCACCGGCATGACGTCGTGCATCGCGACATCAAGCCGGCCAACATCATGATCCTCAGCGATGGCCGCGTGAAAATCATGGACTTCGGCATCGCGCGCATGCGCACTGCCGGCGTGCGCACCCAGACCGGCGTGGTGCTGGGATCGCCGCGTTATCTGTCGCCGGAACAGGTGCTGGGCAAACGCTCCGACGGGCGCGCAGACATTTTTTCGCTGGGGGTGATCCTCTACGAAATGGTCGCCGGACAGCCGCCGTTCAACGGCATCGACGTCAATTCGCTGATGTTCCAGATCGTCAATTTCACGCCGCCGCCGCCGAGTACGGTCAACACCGCGCTGCCGCAGATGCTCAACCTGATTCTTGCCAAGGCGCTGGCCAAGACTGCCGACGAACGTTACGCCAGCATCGCCGAATTCGCATCCGACCTGCGCGCATGCTGCCAGCAGAGTCCGGGTGCCATCACGGCGCCACTGATCGCCGCGGCAAAACCGTCGGTCACCGAATCGCAGACGCTGCTGTTTGACGTCACCACGATGCCGGCGACGCGCACCGAGGATCGCAGTCTGGCTTTGCCCCACAACAGCCTGCCCGGAGACACCATCCCCTCGCGCGGACTGGCCAAGGAATTCGACTCAATGGCGGCCACCATGCGCCTCGCGGTGAAAACCGGCGCCATTACCGACCCCAATGCCTTCGCCGCGAACTTCGGCGTCAGCCGTCACTCCATCGATGAAGCCATCATGGATGCCGGAGACGAGTCCGAGCGCAACTGGGGCGCACATACGATAATGCGTGCGCCGCCGTGGTCCACGCGCGACCGGCAGATTTTCCTCGGCGCCGTCGGCGGCGCCGTCGTGCTGGGCACGCTGATCGTTTTCATCTGAAACCGTAACCGAAGGAAATTCATGCGCATCACCGCCGTCGAAGCCATTGCCATTGATATTCCCCTCAGCAAAAATTTCGGCGGCTCGACCTACAGCGTGCTCAAACGCTCGACGGTCATTACCAGGCTGCGCACCGACAGTGGACTGATCAGCAATGTCTACAACGGCGACAACCGCGCTCACGGGCCACAAATCGCAAAACTGATCGAAAATGATTTATTTAATGCAATCAATGGCTTGAGTATTTACGAGCGGGAGCAGGCGTGGGACCGCATGTTTGCGCTGAGCCACGCTGCCGGCGACAAGAAGCTGCTGCTCGAGGCCATCGCCTGCGTCGACTGTGCGATCTGGGACCTGACCGGCAAGGCTCTGGGCAAAAGCGTGCGCGAGCTGATCGGCGGCTACACCACGGAGCTGCCGATCATTTCCATCGGCGGTTATTACATGCCCGGCAAAACCGATGCCGACATCGCGCGTGAAATCACCTCTTACCGCGACGCCGGCATGGCCGGCTGCAAATTCAAGGTCGGCGGGCTGTCGCCGGAAGAAGATGCAAAACGCGTCGCTGTTGCGCGTAAAGCGGCGGGCGACGATTTCATCCTCTGCGTCGATGCCAACCGCGGCTGGGCCGCCGAAGATGCGATTCGTTTCGCGCGGCTGATCGAGCCGCACAACATCCGCTGGTTCGAGGAGCCCTGCCACTGGTACGACGATGCCGCGCAGATGGCGCGGGTGCGGCAGGCGATTCCGGTGCCGGTGACGGCCGGGCAAAGCGAAATCACCAGCCACGCCATCCGCCGCCTGATCGATGCGGGTGCTGTGGACCTCGTCAATTACGATGTCTCGGAAGGCGGCGGCGTCACCGACTGGCTGCGCGCTGCCGGGTTGTGCCGCGCCGCGGGTATCGCGATGGCGCACCACGAGGAAGCACAGATCGCCAGCCACCTGCTCGCCGCCGTGCCCCATGGCACATACGCCGAATGCTTTGCCGATCCGGCGCGCGATCCAGTCTGGCAGCAGATGTGGGTCAACCGCCCGGCGATCAAAAACGGCATCATGCAGGTCGCGACCGGACCCGGTTTCGGCATCGAGCTCGATGAAAAAATGATTCAAAAGTTTCGCACCAACTGATCCGCCTCACCGCCACACGTCAAGGAACCGGATGATCCGCCTGCCTGCATTTCGCCCGCGCCTGCTGGAAATGTACGGCGAGTACAACGCAGCCCGCCTGCGCACGGACATCCTGTCCGGCATCACTGTCGGCATCCTCGCCTTGCCGCTGGCGATCGCCTTCGCCATCGCCTCGGGCATGACGCCGGAATCCGGCATCTATACCGCGATCATCGCTGGCTTCATCATCTCCGCGCTCGGCGGCTCGCGGGTGCAGATCGGCGGCCCCACCGGCGCATTCATCGTCATTGTTTACGGCATCGTCGTCAATTACGGTGTCGCCAACCTGCTGATTTGCACGCTGATGGCAGGCTTCATGTTGCTGGCGATGGGCCTGCTGCGCATGGGCAGCTGGATCCGCTTCATTCCCGTATCAGTGATCAGCGGTTTCACCAAGGGCATCGCAGTGCTGATCCTGCTGTCGCAGGTCAGGGATTTCCTCGGTCTGAGTACCAGCCAGTTGCCGGCGGAGTTCTTCGCGCAGATCACGGTACTGTCGCAGGCCCTGCACAGCATCAACTGGCACACTGTCGCGCTGAGCCTGGCCTGTCTTGCGCTGATCGTGTTCTGGCCGAAAAAATGGAGCCTCATACCCAGCCCCATCGTGGCACTGGTGTTCGGCACGATCGCGGCAGCACTGCTCGGCCTGCCGGTGGAAACGATAGGCTCGAAGTTCGGCGGAATCCCGCAGTCACTGCCCGCATTCGCCTTTCCTGAACTGTCTGTGGCCACGATGCGCCACCTGGTGGGACCAGCCATTGCCATCGCACTCCTCGGCGCGATCGAATCCCTGCTGTCGGCCACCGTCGCCGACAACATGATCGACGACCGCCACAATCCCAATCAGGAACTGATCGCGCAGGGTCTTGCCAACATCGTCGCCCCGCTGTTCGGCGGCTTTTGCGCGACCGGCGCCATCGCCCGCACCAGCACCAATGTGCGCATGGGCGCCTTCGGCCCGATCTCCGGCATCGTGCATGCACTGACATTGCTCGCCATCGTGCTGGTCGCCGCACCGCTGGCAAAACACGTGCCGCTGGCCGCGCTGTCGGCGATCCTCGTCGTCGTCGCCTGGAAAATGGGCGAATGGCAAGACTTCCGCAACATGCGCCGTTTCACGATGAACTACCGCGCGATCCTGCTGGCGACTTTCCTGCTGACCGTGGTGTTCGACCTGACGGTCGCAGTCCAAGTGGGAATGGTCATGGCAGCACTGCTCTTCATCAAGCGGATCTCGTCGTTGACCGACGTGGTCGATGACGGCCCCGACACCATCGCCGGTGAACGGGTGCGGGCCTACGAAATGTTCGGCTCGCTGTTCTTCGGCTCCGCCAACAAGCTCGAACCGCTGCTCGCCCGCGCCGATCCTGCGGACCCGGCGCGCGTTATCGTGCTCGACATGCAGAAAACCATCAATGTCGATACGACCGGGCTGGACATCCTCGAAACATTGCGCCGGAAATTGGCCAAAAATGGAAAAACGCTGATCATCACCGGTGCCGGAGCGCAGCCGATGTCCCTTTTTCACCGCTCCGGATTCCGGCAAAAGCTCGGCGAAGAAAATTTCTTCCCCCACCGCGCAGCAGGCGTGGCGCATGCCCGCGGAATTGCGGGCACCGCAGCGTAATCCATCAGGGCCGCGGGCAGGCGTAACCCTCGCGCTGCTGCAGACGCGTGATCCCGGCAACGCCGGAAAGCACAAACTGCGCCTCCGGAATGAATTTGTTTTTGTCGATGTTGCGGTTGCGCAGCGTGATCAGGCAGACATCGAACTCCACGCCCTGCGCATGAGTCACCAAGATGATCTGCGCCGGTGGATTGACCTCCAGATGGTTGTTGACATTGCGCAACGCACTGGCCGTCTGTGCGGCGCTGTCGTTGATGTGGCACACCACTTTGTCTTCCGCGACATTGGCTTTCGAATCAGCGCTAATGTCCTGAGTCTGAAAATCGAAGCATAAATGGCCGGCAGAATGAAACAGTATCTGAATTTTTTTATTACGGGTTGCCGAGGTAGTCGCGCTTGCCGACCGGCACGCCATTGTGGCGCAGGATGTTATAGGCGGAGGTGACATGAAAATAAAAATTCGGCAGTGCGTGACCGAGCAGGAACTGCATGCCCTTGTAGGTGGTGCTCTTCTCGCCGCGCCGGAGCGTGATGTCACTGTCTTCGGTACCGTCAATCTGCTCCGGCTGGATCGACTGCACGAAAGCGATGGTCGTCGCAATCCGCTTTTTCAGATCAGCCAGCGTCTGTTCGGTATCTTCGTTCACCGGGATGTCCACACCGGCCAGTCGCGCCACCGCGCCCTTGGCCGTGTCGCAGGCGATCTGCACCTGGCGCGCCATTGCGAACATGTCCGGATACAATCGGAACGTGGTCAACGCCGTGGGATCGATTTTGGTCGCGTCAACGTGGGCCTGCGCCCTGTCGAGGATGGCGGACAGGTTGGTCAGGATGTTGACGAAACGCGGCACGCTCACTTGGTACATGGATATGGTCATGGGGAATTCCTGGGAGGAGATTTTTCGGGGGACGGATTGAGGCATGGATTATGTACCCATTCACAGAGGCCGGAGTCCGGCCATCCGGCAGTGCCACGCCTGAGTCCATAAAATTATCAAATAAAAACAAATACTTAAATATTCCAATGGCGCGCTGCAGGATATAGCAGCCTTCAGCGACAAGAATGCAGGCAATCAACAGGACGGAACATGGCGCACCACGATCACACAGTGCTGGTGCTGCAGGGCGGCGGCGCGCTGGGCGCATACCAGGCCGGCGTTTATGAGGGCATGACGGAACGGGGCGTCACTCCGGATTGGGTCACCGGGGTATCGATCGGCGCCATCAACGGTGCACTGATTGCCGGCAATCCCGTTGAACGCCGGCTCGAACGCCTGCACGAATTCTGGGACCTGGTGTCATCCGGCACGCCAATGACGGCGCTCGCGCAATTTGATCCGCTGCGCGCGGGGCTGAACCGCTTCAGTGCCTTCGCCGCAGCCACGTTCGGTGTGCCCGGCTTTTTCTCGCCGCGCATGCCGCCACCGTTGTTTGCCCCGGACGGCACTGCCGGGGCGCTGAGCATTTATGACACGTCGCCGCTGCGGAAAACACTTGAGGATCTCGTTGACTTCGATTTGCTCAATCACCGGCAACGCGTGCGACTCAGCGTCGGCACCGTGCAGGTGACCACTGGGAATTCCGTCTATTTTGACAATCGGGACCAGGAAATCGGACCCGAACACATCATCGCCAGCGGCTCGCTGCCGCCGGGCTTCCCCGCCGTCACCATCGACGGCGAACAATACTGGGACGGCGGCATCGTCTCCAATTCGCCGCTGTGGTACGTACTCGACGATGCGCCGGACATCAGCGCACTGATCGTGCAGGTCGATCTGTTCAGCGCCCGGGGCGAACTCCCGGAGAATCTGGATCAGGTGCAGGAACGCGCCAAGGACATCCAGTATTCCAGCAAAACGCGCTTCAACACCAGGCGCGGACAGGAGCTCGAAAACATGCGGCAGGCGCTCGACCGCCTGCTGAAAAAAATTCCACCGGAACTGCATGAAGATGCGGACTACAGACTGCTGCAGGAAAAGATCAGCAAAAAAAGGCAGATCATCATTGCCCAACTGATCAACCGGCGCTTCGGCCACTCCACCAATTCCAAGGACTACGAGTTCTCCCGTGCCACCGTGCGCCAGCTCTGGGAAGCCGGTCTTGAAGATGTGCGTCGCACCTGCGCCCATGCCGACTGGAAAAGGGCGCTGACACCGGTCGATGGCATGCGGATATACGACCTGTCGCGCTGAAGCCGCACTCTGTATTTTAAATATTTATTAATTAAATCAATGGCTTAAATAAAAATGGCCGGGGCACCCCGGCCATTCTCCAACCCAGTCGACCCGCACTTACTGCTGCTCAATACCCACCTGCGCACCGACTTTCTTGTAACGCTCCAGTTCGCTGCGGATTCGCTTGGTGAATTCCACGGCACCCATGGTCGTGGTTTCCGCACCGCCTACCGAGGCGTAGCGCTTTTTGACATCAGGCAGAGTCAGCACATCGGCCGAAGCTTTATACAGTTGGGCCAGCACTTCCTTCGGCGTACCCCTGGGCGCAAACAGGCCGACCCAGATCGATGCATCAACACCGGGAATGCCGGCCTCCTGCGCCGACATATAGTCAGGCACCTGCGGCGATCGTTTTGCCGTGGTAACCCCCAGCACCTTCACACGCTTGGCCATCAGGTGCGGCAACACACCGGGCAGTCCGGCGACGGTGAATACCACTTCGTTCGCCGCCACCGCCGACACTGCCGGCGCGCCGCCCTTGTACGGCACATGCAGCGCCTTGGCGCCGGCGGCATTGACCAGCCACTCGGTCGCCATGTGATTGACCGAACCTGTGCCTGGCGAACCAAAGGTCAGCTGGCCCGGCTTGGCCCTGGCGCCGGCGACCAGGTCCTTCAGGTTGTTGTACGGCGATCCCGCATTCACCACCACCAGCATCGGCGCATCGCTGATCATGATGATCGGCGTGAAGTCGCGGTCGAAGTCGTAGGGCATGGTCTTGAACAGCACCGGATTCACCGAAAATTCGCCGGTGTGCGCCGACAGCAGCGTGTAACCGTCGGCCGTCGCGCGCGCTGTAGTGCCGACCGCAATAAAACCGTTGGCACCCGGCCGGTTATCGACGACGAACTGCCAGCCCAGCATTTCGGTGATCTTGTTGGTGAGAATGCGGGTGGAGGTATCAACCACCCCGCCCGGCGCGAACGGCACCAGCACACGGATCGGCTTGGTCGGGTAGCTCTTGTTGTCGGCGGCGTTGGCCGCCGTGGCGAACACGGCTGCGGCGAGCAGTGTGGCGAACTTGCGCATGATGTTTCCTCTGTTAAACAATCTTATGTTTGGTTTAGAACAGGTCGGTCCACTTGGCTTTTACCTTTTCCTGCAGCTCCTTGCTGGCTTCGGCCACGGCCGGGAATTCGTGCAGGTGGTCGTACGGCCGGCAGGCGTCGATGATGGCCTTGGAGTTGTACGGCGCGTTGTAGCGGTAAGCGACGAACATCGGATCGTTTTTAGAGCCCATGCCACGCTTGATGATGTCGATGTCGATTTCGGGATCGGTACGCGTGGCAACCGCCCACATCACTTCCTGCAGGTTCGACGGATCGATATCCTCGTCCACCACCACGGTGTAGCGCGACATGTAGGCACCGACGCCGCACTGGTTGAGGATGTGCCCGGCTTGCCGCGCGTGGCCGGCGTAACGCTGCCTGATCGCCACCACATTGAACATGCGCGCGCCACCGATTTCATGCGCCCACACGCTCGCTACATCCGGCACGCCGGCGGCGAGCAGCGCATCAAACAGCAGTGCGGAACGCATCACCGCCTTGGAATAGGAATAATCATTCGGCGGTTTCGCCGGCGGGCTGCCGACAATGATCGGGGCATTGCGGTAATACACGCGCTCGACGGTCATCACCGGCGCGCTGCCTTCCTTGCCCGGGTAATAGCCGTGGAATTCGCCGAACGGACCCTCGAGTTTGACGTCGCCGGGATGGCAGTAACCCTCAAGCACGATTTCCGCGCCCGCCGGAATCGGCAAACCGGTCAGCTCGCCGTGCACCACCTGCACCGGTTCGCCGAGGATGGCGCCGATGTAGTTGTATTCGCACATGCCGAACGGCACTTCGATACCGGAGATCAGATAACCCAGCGGATCGCAGCCGATAACAATCGCCACCGGGAACGGCTTGCCGGCTTTCATGTGTTTGTCGTACTGGATGGCGCCGTGTTTTCCGGGAATCATGTCGAGGCCGACATGATTTTTGTCATGCGCCTGTACGCGATAGGTGCCGACATTGACCCAGTCGGAATCAAAGTCCCTGGTCACCACGCAGCAGCCGGTGCCGATGTACGGCCCGCCGTCTTTTTCATGCCACAGCGGCGACGGGAAGATATTGATGTCGACATCCTTGCCCGACTGGATGTTCTCCAGCACCGGACCGGTCTCGACCACCACCGGCTCGTATTTCGGCGCTTCCGCCTGCCAGCCTTTCGGCCGTCCGCGCAGTGTCTGCACCAGGCCGTGATGATTACGCTCCACCGGCAGGCGCAGGATGGACGACAGCCGTGCCGGACTGGCCGTGGTGCAGGTCACCACGCGGAAACCCTTGGCATAACCCTGAATATCGTCGAACAGCAACGCCGGCGCGCCTTCGATCTTGACGTTCAGTTCGCTGATCGCGCCCAGTTCCAGCTTCGCGTCCGCGCCGCGCACATCCTTCAGTTCACCCAGCGACCGGGCGGTGTCGAGCCAGACACGCAGGTCGAGGGGATTACCTTTATCAGAGCGCTGCATGGTTTACCCCTTTTTTAACCGCCGATGAACGCAGATAAAACCATTTCATTTTCTGCTTTTTTACGGGAAGTCATCGACGTTTATCTGCGTTCATCAGCGTCAAAATCATGTTTTAGATTTACGCTTTTTTGCCGCCAGTCTTACAGCTTTGATAATCTCAGTATAGGCCGCACAGCGGCACAGATTGCCCGCCAGATAATGGCGGATTTCGTCATCGGTCGGATTCGGATGTGCATCCAGCAGTTGCCGCGTCATCAGGATGAACCCGGGGGTGCAGAAGCCGCACTGAAAAGCACCGGTGTCGATGAAGGCCTGCTGTACCGCATCAAGCTCGCCATCGGGCGCGCTGTCCTCGATGGTGCGCACGTCGGCGCCGTCGACCAGTGTCGCCATGGTCAGGCAACCGGACACCGCTGTGCCGTTGACCACCACCGTGCAGCAACCGCACAGCCCCTGCCCGCAACTCTCGCGCGCGCCGAACAGGCCCTGCCCCTGCAACAGTTCGACCAGGTTCTGGTGGTTACCGGCATGCACCGTGACCGGGCGGCCGTTGAGTTGGAATGTAATGGTGCGATGTGTCGTCATTTGAAACCCGAAAATCTGCCACAGAGGGCACAGAGTTCAAAGAGGAAAACCAGAATCCGTATCGGGAATACCTGGTTTTCACTTTTGAAGTCCTCTGTGAACTCTGTGTCCTCTGTGGCTAATGTTTTTGAAGTTAATCCTGCAGTGGCTTGCCCGCATTGGCACGCAAGCCGCGATAAACCGCTTCTGCTGTCAGCGGCAGGCTGGTCAATCGCACGCCGACCGCATCATCAAGCGCATTGGCAATCGCCGGCGACACACCAAAGGTACCGCTCTCGCCGACGCCCTTGGCACCGAAAGGGCCGGACTTCTGCACCATGTCGACGGCTTCGTTTTCCATGACCACCGGTATGTCGCGGATGCCAGGAATCTTGTAATCCGCCAGCGAGGCATTGGTGACCTGCCCGGCGTCAAAATCCATGCGCTCGGACAAGGTGAAACCAAGCTGCATGATGGTCGCGCCGGAAATCTGGGTCTCGACGATCGCCGGATTCACCGGGCGGCCGACATCGACCAGATTCACCAGCCGGGTGATTTTGAATTCGCCGGTTTCGGTATCGACCTCGACTTCGGCCCCGGTGGCGCCGATCATCCAGAATGGCGTCGCATCGGTAGTTAATCCGGTCCCGGATTCCGGCGGCGTATACGGCGGAATGAAGCTGCCGATGCCGACGATGTTGCCGGCCTGCATGCCGTATTTTTTGCGGAAAATATCCGGGATCGGCGTGGTTTCTGCCGACAGGCCGACATCGCGCGCAAGCGCCAGCAGTTTGTCGCGTGCATCCTCGGCTGCGAGTTTGACGGCGTGGCCCATGTGATAGGTCGAGCGCGAACCCAGCGTCGCCATGTCGTAGGGCGTGACATCGGTATCCGGATGCACCAGCGTCACCGATTCCACCGGGATGCCCAGCGCTTCGGCAACGATCTGCGCCATGGCCGTATCCGAGCCCTGCCCCATGTCCACAGTGCTGCAATGGACCATGCAACTGCCGTCGGCACCGACGTTGACGATGGCCACCGAAGTCGTCGGCGAAATGCTCGCCTTGAAACCGATGGCGATGCCGCGGCCGCGACGGGTGGTGCCCCTGACTTTGTCAGACACCTCTTTGTCGAAGGGCTTTTCCCAGGCCATGCGCTGCGCCAGGCGCTCCAGCACCGGTTCGATGCCGGCGTCGCGCATCACGGTGCCCGTTGCCTGCGGCCGGCCTTCGCGCAGAATGTTTTTGCGACGGATCGCCAGCGGATCGATCTTCAGTTCTTTCGCGATCATATCGGTATGGCTCTCATAAGCCCACACCAGTTGCGGAATACCGAAACCGCGCAATGCACCCGCGGCCGGCAAATTTGTATATAACGCGTACGAATCAATGCTGACATGGTCGATGTCGTACGGCCCCGCCGCAGTGAAGCCGGATTTCTGCGTCACCCGGGGACCGATGTCGGCATAGGCGCCGCCGTTCCACCACACCTCGCATTCGCGTGCGGTGATTTTCCCGTCCTTGCTGACGCCGCTTTTGATGCGCAGCGTCGTCGCGTGTTTGGTGATCTGGTAAAACTGTTCTTCCATGGTCAGTGAAATCTTCACCGGCCGTCCGGCAAGCAGCGCTGCCGCCGACACCAGCGCCTCAAGCTTGATATAGAGCTTGGCGCCGAAACCGCCGCCCAGATACGGCACCTTGACCCGCACCCTGTTTTCCGGCCAGCCGAGCAGGCGCGCGATTTCGATGCGCACAAATGACGGGCTCTGTGACGCGGTATGGATCACCAGCTGATTGGGCGTCGGATCAGCCACCGTGACAAAGGGCTCCAGCGGCAGGTGCAACACCTGCTGGGTGCGGAAGCTGTGTTCGAACACATGGTCGGCTTCGGCAAAGGCTTTTTGCACATCACCGCGACGCAGATGAAAATCGAGCGCGATATTGGTGCCGCGTTTGTCTTTCAGATGCTTCAGGTCGGGAAAGGTGCCGGCGGGTCTCAGCACTTCATGCACCACGGCTTTCGAGGTCATCGCCTCGACTTCATCGAACACTGCCGGCAGTTCCTCATAGTCGGCAACGATCAACTGTGCTGCCGCCTCGGCAACATGCGGGTCGGCCGCCAGCACCAGCGCCACCGGCTCGCCGACATGGCGCACCTTGTCCACGGCCAGCACCGGTTGATCATGGAAGGCCGGACCGTAATAAGGCTCGGGAATCAGCTTGAGGATATCGGCAGCGGTATACACCGCATGCACGCCGGGCAGCGCCTGCGCCGCGGAAACATCGACACTGAGCAGGCGCGCATGCGCCACCGTGCTGCGATGGATCCTGCCGTACAACATGCCCGGCAACTGCAGGTTATGTACATACTCCGCCTTGCCGGTGACCTTGGCCCGCGCTTCAACGCGAGGGACCGAACGGCCGACTGACGAAAATTCGGCAGCGCCGTTGTTGCTTTTGCCTAATGTGATTGCCAAAACCTGCGCTCCTGAATTTTCTTAAGCAGCCAGCGCCTTGCGCACGGCACGCCCAGCGTACACCCGCAACAGTTCCATTTTGTATGCCGCCGAGCCATGGGCGTCACCCGTCAACTCCGCTTCTGCTACAGCCGCATCACCCACCCGCGCCAGCACGGCATCACTGATAGTCGCACCGCGCAACGCCGCTTCTGCGCTCTGCAATCGCAGCGGTTTTTCGGTGGCAGCACTGACTACGAAGCGCGCATCCTGAATAAGCTTGCCGTCGGTCTGCAGTGATACTGCAATCCCCAGCGTCGGCCAGTCATCGGCGGCACGCGTGGTCAGCTTGATATAGGCCGAGCGCCGCCCGGCCTGCGACGGCACGATGATTTCACTGATCAGTTCGTTGGGTGCCAGCGCCGTTGCGTAATAACCGGTGTAGAGATCGGCAACCGCCAGTGTGCGCGAACCTGCGGTCGCCGCAGTCACCACCTGCGCATCCAGCGCCATCAGCACCGGCGGCAGATCCATATGCGGGTCGCCATGCGCCAGATGCCCGCCGAGAGTGGCGACATTGCGCACACGCACGTTGGACAGCGTGCGCAGGGTATCGATAATCACCGGCGCGCGTTTTTTCACCGCGGCCGTGCGGCCCAGCGCGCTCAAGGTGATCAAGGCACCAATATGCAGGCTGCCGTCCCTGGCAGTCGTCACTTTGGCATAACGTTTTTCGATGCCGCTCAGACTGACCAGCCGCGTCGGCTGGAACACACCAGTCTTCATCATCAGCATCAGCGCGGTGCCACCGCCGAATGCGCGCACTGACGGATCACCGGCATCAAGCAATTTCAGCGCACCCTTCAGCGACCGTGGTTCGGCCAGATCAAACGGAATCATGCCGCCCCCTGCACAGTCGCAAAGGCCGCACCCAGATTTTTAGCAAACTGTTTTTCCATATCCCTGGCTTTGGCTTTGAGCACCGGCTGCCCGATGCTGCCCAGCTTGCCGGTCAGCGCGGCATCGATTTCATACTGGATGGTGGTGTGGTCGCCCGCCGCGATCAGCCGCGTCGCCGAAGTGGCGGTCAGCCGGCCGACCAGGCCCATCGGCGCACCTTCGATTTTGGCGGCAATCAATTCCGGCGACACCTCGGTCAGTTCCGCGGTGACCTTGAACTTGAAGGTCATGTAGGCAACCTTGGTTTCAAGCACCGCATCGAAGCGCCGCCCGTCGAGCGGCGTCAGGTCGCGCACGCCGTCGATGCAGGAGGCAAAAAATTGGATGTCCTGCAGTTTCGCGAACACGGCGTCGCGCGGCGCAGCGACTGCAATCTCCCCGCTGAATTTCATTATTGTTTTGCCTGAGTGAAAGCGGCCTACTCTAATGGCAGCACAAGCCAAAATCAATGCGCAAGCTCACATCATGGGACGAAAAAATCCCCCGAAGCCTTGCGGCGGCGGGGGATTTCTGCGAAACGCTGCAGATACTGCAGCAGGGCTTAGCGCGAACCACCGGCGCTGCGCCGGTTGTCGGAGCGGAAACCGCCGCGGCCACGCGCATCACGCGAAGGCGGCGCACCGCGGCGCGGCGCCGGACGACCGCTGCGTTTGCCGCCGCCACTATCGCTGCGAATCGGGTTTTTCGCCTCAAAACCCGGCACGCTCCAGCGTTCAATGGTGCGGCCGATGTAATGCTCGATCTGTTTCAACTGGCGCACGTCTTCCGACGAGGCAAACGAAATCGCCGTGCCAGTGGCGCCGGCGCGGCCGGTTCGGCCGATGCGGTGCACATAGTCCTCGGCCACTTTCGGCAGGTCGTAATTGAACACATGCGAAATGCTGGCAACGTCGATGCCGCGGGCTGCGACGTCGGTTGCCACCAGAACCTTGACCGCGCCGCTGCGCAGGCGGGCCAGCGTGCGGTTGCGTTGCGACTGGTTCATGTTGCCGTGCAGGGCAGCAGCCTCATGCCCGGCATGGAACAGCTTGTCCGCCAGACGATCCGCACCGTGTTTGGTCGCGGTAAAGACAATCGACTGCGCCTGGCATTCGTCCGAGCGCAGCACATGGTCGAGCAGGCGATGTTTGTGGCTGCCGTCGTCGACATAGTGCAGACGCTGCTGGATGTTTTCGTGACTGGCCTTCGCAGCCGCCACTTGAATCAGCTTCGGATCGCGCAACAGTTCACGGCCAAGCTTCGCGATATTGCCGTCGAGCGTCGCCGAAAACATCATGGTCTGGCGATTGCCCGGTGTTTTCGCGGCAATGCGTTTGACCGGCTCGATGAAGCCCATGTCGAGCATGCGGTCGGCTTCGTCGAGGATCAGCAGTTCAAGGCGCGAGAAATCAACCTTGCCCTGGTCGATGAAATCGATCAGCCGGCCGGGCGTCGCCACCAGTACGTCGAGCGCCTGCTCGAGCAAGCGGCGCTGTTTCGGGTACGGCATGCCGCCCAATATGGTGCCGGTGCGCATGTGGCGCAGGAACTTGCAGTATTTGTCGACGGCATCGGTCACCTGCACCGCGAGTTCGCGGGTCGGCGTCAGCACCAGCACGCGCGGACCGCGGCCGTTCTTGACCGGCGCCAGCGCCAGGCGCTGCAGCGCGGGCAGCACGAAGGCTGCGGTTTTGCCGGTGCCGGTGGGGGCGGAGACCATCAGGTCAAAGCCGGTCAGCGCGGCCGGGATCGCCTGCGCCTGCACGGGTGTCGGTTCGGTATAACCCGCGGCGGCCAGAGCCTGCACCAGGGCGGGATTCAGATTCAATGAGGCAAACGACATGAGTAATTACTTTCAAAAAGCACGACAACCGAAAACAACACCTCAGTCACAGGGCAATGAGCTCTGTGGCCAAAAATGCTTTTTCAGCCATGAACAACAAAACGCGCAGGAAATGCCACTGCTGCTTAGGCGAGCTGCGACTTGAAGTCGCGGCTGCGGCCACCGGCGCACGGGTATCGTCGCTAACCGTGGCGGAAGCAGCTATTCGGAGAAGGGAGCTGAAAACGAAGGGGTCAGGGACAGATGCATCTTGCGGCGCACAACGTCTGAAACGTCGCCACAAGGTGCGCGGACTATACCTGCAAGTGCCGGAAATAGCGAGGTTTTTCCCGATGCGTCAGAGGAAAACCACCCTTGCCGCCGGCCGCAGTCGCAGGGAAAAGTCAAAAAATTCAAGGTAATAGCGGAGTGCACATGCTACAATCCGCCCCTTTTTTCAAGGCCCCATCCCGTGTCCGCCATCGAGCAACGCCCGCTACGCAACATCGCCATCATCGCCCACGTCGATCACGGCAAAACCACGCTGGTCGACAAACTGTTGCGCCAGTCCGGCACCTTCGCCGCACACGAGCAGATTGCCGAGCGCGTGATGGATTCAAACGACCTTGAACGCGAGCGCGGCATCACCATTCTCGCCAAGAACTGCGCGGTCACCTGGAAAGGCACACTGATCAATATCGTCGACACCCCCGGCCATGCCGATTTCGGCGGTGAAGTCGAACGCGTGCTGTCGATGGTCGACGGCGTGCTGCTGCTGGTCGATGCGGTTGAGGGGCCGATGCCGCAGACCCGCTTCGTCACCCGCAAGGCGCTGGCTCTGGGATTGAAGCCCATCGTCGTGGTCAACAAGGTGGACCGCCCCGGCGCGCGCGCCGACTGGGTGGTCAACCAGACGTTTGATCTGTTCGACAAACTCGGCGCCACCGAAGAACAACTCGATTTCCCGGTGGTTTACGCCTCGGCGCTGAATGGTTATGCCAGCAACGATCCCGCGGCGCGTGAAGGCACACTGGATCCGCTGTTCGAAGCCATACTCGCCAACGTGCCGATGCGCGAAGATAATCCCGACGGCCCGCTGCAACTGCAGATCTGCTCGCTCGATTACTCCAGCTATGTCGGCAAAATCGGCATCGGTCGCATCAACCGCGGCCGCATCCGCCCCGGACAGCAGGTCGCCGTGCTCAAGGGGCCGGACTCGACACCCGTCATGGCAAAAATCAACCAGGTCCTCGGCTTCAGGGGTCTGGAGCGGGTGCAGGTACCGGAAGCACAAGCCGGCGATATCGTGCTGATCAACGGTGTTGACGAAGTCGGCATCGGCGTCACGCTGACTGATCCGGAGAAGCAGGAAGCGCTGCCGATGCTGAAAGTCGACGAGCCGACGTTGACCATGAATTTTCAGGTCAACACCTCACCGCTCGCCGGCCGCGAAGGCAAATTTGTCACCAGTCGCCAGTTGCGCGAACGCCTGCAGCGCGAAATCATGAGTAACGTCGCGCTCAAAGTCGTCGAAACCGCCGACGCCGATGTATTCGAAGTCTCGGGACGCGGCGAACTGCACCTGACCATCCTGCTCGAAAACATGCGCCGCGAAGGCTACGAGCTCGCGGTGTCGCGGCCGCGCGTGGTCATCCGCGAAGTGAATGGCGAGAAGCAGGAACCGTACGAAATGCTCACCGTCGATGTCGATGAAACCAACCAGGGCGCGGTGATGGAAGCGCTGGGCGCGCGCCGCGGCGACCTGCAGGACATGCAGTCCGACAGCAAAGGACGTGTGCGCCTCGATTACCGCATTCCGGCGCGCGGCCTGATCGGCTTCCAGTCCGACTTCATGACCATGACGCGCGGCACCGGCATCATGAGCCACGTCTTCGACGACTACGGCCCGATGAAGCCCGACATGGAAGAACGCCGCAACGGCGTGCTGATCTCGGCAGAAGACGGCACCGCGGTCGCTTACGCGCTGTGGAAACTGCAGGAACGCGGCCGCATGTTCGTCAGCCCCGGCGACCCGCTCTACACCGGCATCGTCATCGGCATCCACAGCCGCGACAACGACCTCGTTGTGAATCCGATCAAGGGCAAGCAACTGACCAACGTGCGCGCCTCCGGCACCGACGAAGCCGTGCGCCTGGTGCCGCCGGTGCAGGTCACGCTGGAATCGGCAATCGAATTCATCTCCGATGATGAACTGGTCGAAATTACGCCGAAGTCGATTCGCATCCGCAAACGCCATCTCAACGAGCACGACCGCAAGCGCGCGAGCAAATCCGAACAGGCCAACGCCGCCTGATTCAGGTTTTTCCGCCTGCAAAGATAGGCGGTCGCGACGCGGAAAAACCGCGTCGCGCGACCACGCAAACGCCGGCAATAGCCGGATAGCGCTTGTATTACAGCCCGCCGCCACGGTCGCACCCCGGCCGTGTGCCTCGCACTGTGCAGGTGCAGCAGGCAATCCTCGTCACCTCCCGCTCATCTTTGAAATACATCTATAAGTATTTGTTTTAATTCATAATTTTTTATGATTTCTTACTGCGCGCTGCGTGGTACAGATCATGCGACATATCCATCGCACAGCCAGACCGTTGCAACACAAGTCATACGACAAGTCTGCGGGAAGGAATCACGATGGAAAACGCTGTCCTGCACCACAGTAGCGACTCCGATGCATCTCAGCGGTTCGGGTCTGCAGGCTCGCGCGCGACATCGTCACCATCCCCGCTGTACGCAAGATTGCGCGATCACCTGAGACAGCAAATTCTCTCCGGTGCGTTGCATCCCAATGACCGCTTGCCAAGCGAGCAGGCATTGGTCAATCAATTCGGCATCAGCCGCGTAACGGTTCGGCAGGCATTGCGCGCGTTGCGCGAAGAAGGCCTGGTGCGCACGGCACAGGGCAAAGGCTGCTTTGTCAGTCTCCAGGGCGTGCAGGATTCACGCTCGGCACTGGGCTTCCATCAGTCGATGGCCACACTGGGCTTCGTCGCGGTTTCCAAAGTGCTCTCCGTTAGCGAGCAGTTCGCAGGCCTCGAAGTCTCGCAGGCACTGGGTCTGCCACGGCGCGCAAAAGTGCTGGAATTGCGGCGGATGCGACGGCTGAACGGCGAACCCGTGTCCTGCGAAATCCGCCATTTCCCGGAGGATATCGGGCTTCACCTCAAATCCCGTGACCTGACGCGGGACATCCTGCCATTGCTCGAGTCTTGCTGCGGCATCCGTCCCGGGCGTGCCGAAGTCCGCATTGAAGCCGTGCCTTGCCGTCGGGAGCATGCCTCCCGTCTGAAACTCAGCAAGGGAGCGCCCGTTCTGTCCATTCATCGCCTGACCCTCGACATCAAGGGACGCGCCATCGACTACCAGCGGCTGTTCCGCCGCGGCGACGCCTACCGCTTTCACTGCAACCTGAACCTGCTGGCGCAGACCGTTGCCTGGCCCGGCGAACTCACGCGCTGACACAAAATCCACCAACCCCCTCAGGAGCCTCCAGCATGAGCATCACCCTCCCCGAACGCCCCATCATCATGATCGGCTCGGAACGATCCGGCACCACATTGCTGATGGCGATGCTGGGTAACCATCCACGCATCGCTGTGCCTGAAGTGGCTTGGTATTACCCCCGCTTCAAGCCCTACCTGCACACCTACGGCGACCTGAGCAAACCGGAAAACCTGCGCACTCTGGCTGACGAAATGGTGTTGGGCTGAAAACCCCGTTCTGGGACATGCCGGTCAACCCCGCCACCATCGTCGATGAAATACTCGCCACCCTCCGTGAAAAAAGTTTTTCCGGCGTCTACTGCGCAATGTTCGAGCGTTACGCCAAAACCATGGGAAAACCGCGATGGGGAGAAAAGACGCCGCACAACCTGTTCTATATCGGCGACATCCTCAGGGATTTTCCGAACGCCCAATTCATTTTCATGACACGCGACGGCCGTGACGCGAGCGCCGAATACATCCGCTCCGCCTTCGGACCGACCAATATCTACGCAGCCGCCGAAATATGGAACCTTTGCCAGAACACCGTTAAACCGTGGCGCGAGAAACTCGATGCGTCGCAGTGGCTGGATCTACGTTACGAAGATCTCGCCGCCGGCGCTGGCACGGTTTTGCAGCGGGTCTGCCAATTCCTCGGCGAAGCCCATTCGCCTGACATGCTGGAGTTCCACCAGACCGTAATTGCGAGACGTCGCGGCCAGACGCGCGACCACGCCCCGCTCGGCCAGCCGGTAAGCACCCAGTGGATTGGCCGCTACAAGCGGGAACTCTCCGTCACTGAACAGGAAGTCTTCGCCGCCATTGCCGGTGACAATCTGGTCGAGGCCGGTTATGAACTCGGCGTGACGCCAGCAGCACTGTCAGCCGCAGAGCGCGCACTGTACCTCGAACGCGACGCCCGCACCCGCGCCGCTGTGCTGGACGCGCCTGACGGCCACATCGTGCACGAGAGCTATAACGATTGGCTGGTCGACCAGCGCGAAGCACGAAAGCGCGCGGGCCTGTGGTCGGACGCAGACGTACCGCAGCGTTTCCCGCTCGGACATCCGATGGAGGAGGAAATTGCCGGCTACCGTGCTCCGCGTGCGTGGAAGGAATACCTGTCGGTCAAACGCCAGTATGTGGCGCGCGACGTCGTACTCTGATCAACGTGGAGCCGGACATCATGACCCGTCCCCAGCAGCAATCTGCCGCCACCATCACGATGCTGCATTCCGGCGAGGCACCTGCCGGGGGGATGCGCGCGCCCCCCGCGGCCGAACGGGGCGATATCCGGATATCCAGCGCATCGATGATGTTTGACAGCAACGGCGTCAAAACGACCGCACTGGACGACATCTCCCTCGCGATCCGCCCCGGCGAGTTCATATCCCTGCTCGGACCGTCGGGCTGCGGAAAATCGACGCTGCTCAACCTGATTGCCGGCATCCTGAGGCCCACCGCCGGCGCCGTGAGCATCGACGGCAATCCGGTCATCGAACCCAACCCGACATGCAACGTCGTGTTCCAACAGCATTCGCTGTTTCCCTGGATGCGCGTCGTGGAAAACGTTGCTTTCGGCCCGCGCATGCTCGGCCACGCCAATCCCGAGGGCGTTGCGCGCACCTTCCTGGCCCTGGTCGGCCTCGAACGGTTCGGCGGTGCATATCCGGTCATGCTGTCCGGCGGCATGCAGCAGAGGGTCGCGATTGCCCGAGCGCTGGCCACTTACCCGCCGGTGCTGCTGATGGATGAACCCTTCGGCGCCCTTGATGCACAGACACGTTCGATCATGCAGGAAGAACTGCTGAAAATATGGGCGCAGTTCAGCACAACCGTCGTGTTCATCACCCACGACGTTGATGAGGCCATTTTTCTTTCCGACCGCATCGTCGTGATGCGCACCCAGCCTGGCGCGGTGAAGGAGGAAATCGACATTGACCTGCCGCGGCCGCGCATGCCGGCAATGATGCTGTCGGAGCGTTTCACCGCGCTGCGCGGCCGCGTTCTCAGCCTGATACGCGAGGAAACCCTCAAAGTTTTCCAGAACAGTTGATCACCAGAGAACCCGCCTCATGACCACATCCACTGCCGCCCGTACCGCCTCCCGTCCACTGCCGCGTCTGCAGCGGCTTACCGGATCGCTTGCGTGGCTCGCCGCAAGTTACGGCCTGTTCATCCTGGTCTGGAACATCGCCGCCGGCACTCTGGCCAATCCGGTGCTGCTGCCCTCATTCGGCAACACGCTGTCGGCCTTTGCCCGCCTCGTCGGTGACGGCACTTTGCTGAATGACGTGCTGGCCAGCCTGCAGCGCGTGTTCATCGGATTCACCATCGCTTCAGTGGTCGCGGTTCCACTGGCGATGTTGATGTCTTATTTCATGGTACTGCGGCAGTTGATGCTGCCTATCGTGACCTTGTTAAGGCCCATCCCGCCCATCGCCTGGATACCGATTGCAATACTCTGGTTCGGCATCGGAAACGAAGCCAGCTACTTCATCACCGCACTTGCCGCGTTCTTCCCGATATTCCTGAACTCCTTTGCCGGCGGACTTGCCGTCGAGCCGCGTCACATCCATGCCGCGAAGTTCATGGGCGCCCGCCGCAACGCGCTGCTGTTGCGAATCTTTCTGCCTTCCGCGCTGCCGCACATCTGGACCGGTCTCAAAATCGGCCTTGGCCAGTCGTGGATGGCCGTGGTCACCGCTGAACTCGTCGCGGCCCAGTCCGGGCTGGGCTACATGATCCAGGTCAACCGCATCAATCTCGAAACCAGTGCCGTGCTGGTCGGCATGGTGGTCATCGGCATCCTTGGCTCGGCGATGACTGCCGGTCTCGCATGGATCGAACGCTTCGTGCTGCCCTGGCAGCAGCGCTGAACCCGCAGCCCCATTCCCCTTCACCCAGGAGAACATCATGAACCTGCCATCCCGCCTCTTTCCGCTGCTGCTTGCGCTGACGACCCTGCCCGCTGCCGCACAATCCGACCTCAAGATACGCATCGCGTTCCCGTCGGGCATGAACGGCATTTATCCGACGGTCATGGAACGCGCCGGCATCGCCAAGAAACACGGGCTCGATGCAGAGTTCGCATTTTTTCAGAATGGCCCGCCGATGATGGAGGCCCTTGCCGCGGGCAGCGTTGATGCTGTCATCACGAGCCTGATGCCGATCACCTTATTTCTTTCAAAACAGCCCGGCAAGGCTGTCGTCGTCGCGCAGCTAGGCTACTCCAGTCATTCCCTGATGGTCCCCAGGGACAGCACGGTCACTGGATTGGCGGACCTCAAGGGAAAACGCATCGCCGTTTCCTTCAGTACGGACTCCCACCAGGATCTGCTGAGCAGCCTGCGCGCGGCAGGCATTGATCCGACAAAAGACGTAAAACTGCTGAACACGCCGCCGAACGAGTTGCTGCTGGCATTGTCCCAGAATTTCGCCGAGGCCATATTGATACGACAACCGCAGGTCCTGCGCCTCCAGCAGCAGTTTGGCGCAAAAATCGTGCAAACATGGCCATTCCGTTTTCTTTCGATCATGCGCTCGGATTACCTTGCAAAAAATCCCGAGGCACAGGCACGTTATCTCAATGCGCTGCGGGATTCGGTATTCTGGACCGCCAGCAATCCCGAACAGGCAAGCATCTGGTTCGGCGAACGCCTGCGACTTGACCCCGCGATCGTGCGCCAGATATCCAACGAAGACCCTCAGTTCACCAAAGTCAGCAATGCCGCAAACATTCCACTGGCCCTGTCCCCCGAGTTCCAGAAATCGCTGGAGGCATGGTTCAAGCAAAGTTTGGAATTTGGCTTGATACGCGAACCCGTGTCGTTGAAGCGCTAACTGACGGACTCGCCGCATCAAGCAGCCAATTGCGGAACTGCGCTATCTGAGCGCAAAGCGGGGCTCTTTCGAGATTTCGGACGAAACGCAACATTGCGCAAAACAATCCGCCCAGCCTTTTCTCACTACGACGATTTAGGTATAACTTATTGTTTTTATTATTATTTTTTTAAAATCTGACTTCACGACATTCCCATTGAAGGCGGCGATGCACAGCAAAGCGCGATACAATCGCGCGCCTTATGAATGCTGAAACCCCGACCGAACCCGCCCCTTACGAACTGCTCGGTGGCGACAGTGGCGTACGTCGCCTGGTCGATCGATTCTATGCTCTGATGGACGAGGTGCCGGAATACCACGGCATCCGCAAGCTGCACCCGCAGGATCTCTTGGGTTCTCGGGAAAAACTCCACCTGTTCCTCTCCGGCTGGCTCGGTGGCCCGCCGCTGTATGTCGAAAAATACGGCCATCCGATGCTGCGCGCGCGGCACCTGCCTTTCGCCATCGGCAGCGCAGAGCGCGATGCCTGGCTTGCCTGCATGCTGCAGGCGATGGAAGATACGGGCGTGGCGGAACCGCTGCGTGACGCGCTGCTCAAGGCCTTTTTCGGCACTGCCGACTGGATGCGCAATCGCGAAGGCTGACCTCTGCTGTCACGCAATCCCGAACAACCGCGACATCCCTGCCCCCTGATCCGCAATGATGTTCTGTCGTACCACATGCCGCATCACCGCACTGCTGATCCTGTCCGGATGGCTGACCGCGACCTTTGCGCAGGAAGCGGGATATACCTGGCGTATTGAACTCGATGCGCCACAGGCGGTGCGACCGCTGCTCGAAAAATACCTGGACATCTACCGCTATCGCGGCCACGCCGAAGTGGATGCCGCGCTGCTCGACCGGCTGGTGGCACGGACCGCAGCCGAAGCCCGCGCACTGCTGGCCACCGAAGGTTATTTTTCGCCGCAGGTGGAAGTCAGCAACACCGGCGACCAGACCGCCGGTCTGGTACGCCTGCGCGTGGTTCCCGGACAAGCTGCGGCCGTCACTGCCGCGGGCATCAAGGTCACCGGCGCCATCACCACCGACCCAGCCGCAGATCCGGGCGCGGCACAATTGGTCAATCGCTGGCGCCTGCCGCCGGCATCGCGATTCCGCCAGAGCGCCTGGGATGATGCCAAGGACGCGCTGCTGCGCGAACTCGTATTCAAGGGTTACCCCGCAGCGCGCATCACCGCCAGCACAGCGGAGGTCGATCCACAGTCCGGGCATGTCGACATTGCCGTCAGCATCGACAGCGGACCGCTGTTCCGCTTTGGCCCGCTGCAAATCTCCGGGCTCCAGCGTTATCCAAAAACCAGTGTCGAAAACCTGAAATCCTTCCGCGAGGGCGAGCGTTACAGCTTTGACGCCTTGCTGTATTACCAGACTCTGCTGCAGTCCAGCGGTTACTTCCAGAATGTCTCGGTCACCGTCAATCCCGATCCGGAAAACGCCGCTGCAGCGCCGGTAGTAGTACGCGTGACTGAATATCCTGAAAAGAAAATCGATCTCGGCGTCGGCTACAGCACCGACACCCTGTACCGCAGCGAAGCTACGTTCACGCACAACAATACCTTCCAACCCGGCTGGCAAGGCAGGGCGCGATTGCGGCTCGACACCAAGGAGCAATTGCTCGAGGCCGGCATCGCGCTCACCCCCGAACCCGGCGGCTGGCGCAACCATGTCGGCGTCGAGACCAAACGCAGTGATATCGAAAACCTGGTCAGCCGCGTGGACGGCGTCACCGCGCGACGCTCGTGGCGCTCGGCGGAAAAAGAACAGGACTGGGCGCTGAAGTTCCAGGTCGAGGAACAATCACTGGAAGCCGGACCGGTCGACCACCTCGAAGCACTGACGCTCAATTATTCGTGGACACTGCGACGGGTGGATGACCTGCTGCGCCCCAGGCGCGGCCACATGATCAACCTGCAACTGGGCGGCGCATCGGAATCGCTGCTATCAACACGCTCGTTCCTGCGCGGTTACACCCGCGGCCTCTACATCCTGCCGTTCAGCGCCACCGACCGATTCCACCTGCGTGGGGAATTCGGTGCCGTATGGGCAAACGCCCGTGACGGCATTCCCAGTGAATTCATGTTCCGCACCGGCGGTGACCAAACAGTCCGCGGTTACGCCTACCAGTCGCTGGGCGTCACCCAAGGCGCCTCCACGGTCGGCGGGCGATTCCTCGGCGTGGCAACCGTTGAATACCAGCACGATTTCACACCGCAATGGGGCGGCGCGCTGTTTGTCGATGCCGGTAATGCCGCGGACTCGTTCAGCAAGCTGCGGGCTGTTTATGGTTACGGTGTCGGTGTGCGCTGGATCACTGCAGCCGGTTCGATCAACCTCGATATCGCACGCGCGCAGGAAACCGGCGATTTTCGCCTGCACTTCACCATGGGCGCTAGGTTCTGATATGGTCCGCCGCCCAGCCATCCTTCGTTACGCCAAACGTGCCGCAATCGTCAGCGCATTGCTGTGCAGCCTGTTGCTGGTCGCCGCCTATGCCTGGCTCGGCAGCACCCAGGCGCTGCACTGGACCATGCGGGAGGCGATACTGGCAAGCGGCGGCAAGCTGGTCATCCACGGCGCCGACGGCTCTCTCGCCGGTGAACTGCGCATCGAAAGTCTGGTGTTCACCACTGCAGATTCCCGGCTTGAAGCGGAAAAAATCATACTGCGCTGGCAACCATTGTCGCTGCTGCTCAGGGAATTGCGCATCAGCCAGGCCACTGCAGAACGGATCCACTACACATCCACCAGCACCACACCGGCAACCCCACCCGACAGCCTGGCGTTGCCCTTCAACGTCGCCATCGCATCCGCAACCATCAGTCGCCTCGTAATCAACACCCTGCCCGCCATCACCGACATCCAGCTCCAATACCACGGCGGAGAAAAAATTCACGCTCTCCAATTGCTCGCCCTGCGTGTTGCGGGCTGGGCCGCATCCGCAACCATTGATGCCGGTGCAACGCAGCCGTTCACCATCAACGGAAAATTGCAGGTACGCAGCGGACCACGGCAGAACACGATCAGCATCGCGACAATCTTCTCCGGCAATCTGAAAAACCTGCAGGCAGTCGCCACTACCAACAGTACTGGCGGCAACGGTCAGGCCAGTGCGCTGCTGCACCCATTTTCCGCTGCGCCTCTCGAGAAACTGACGCTACACGCAGAAAACGTGGATTTGGCCGCTTGGAACAGCGAACTGCCGCGCACCCTCGTCCGCATCGAAGCTGCAGCGCAATCTGCCGCGAATGACGTACTGAGCGGCACGCTGAATATGATCAACGCCAAGCCCGGGCCTCTGGATGCCGGGCAATTGCCGCTGGCAGCAGCTGATCTTGCTTTTACCGGCTCGGGATCGCAGTGGGCCATCAGCAATCTCCATCTCCAGCCCCGCGGCAAAGGACATGTCCGCGGCAACGGCAGCGTACGCGACGGCATCGCCAGTTTCAACCTCAAGCTGCAGGACATCGATCCATCGCAACTCCATGGCGCACTGAGGCCGGTGGTGATTGCCGGAAAAGCCACGCTGTCCGGCAATGAAACGGAACAAAAACTCGATGCCGTCATTCAAGGCACCAGCCTGCAGGCGCATATCACCGCGCGCCATACAGCTAACACAATATTCGTCGACCGCGCGCAACTGCAGGCGGGGAACGGACACATCGATTTTTCAGGAAAACTGGCACTGGTTGCCGCACAGGAATTTTCGCTGACCGGCACCTTCGCCCGGCTCGACCCCTCGCGTTTTCTGCAAGCGCCGTCAGCACAACTCAACGGCAACATGAAGGCCAGCGGACGGCTGCAACCGTCGTGGCAGGCACAGTTGCAGTTGTCTGTCACCAACAGCGTGTTGCGCAACGCACCGCTCAGCGCCGATGCCCGCTTCAGCAGCAACGCAGCGCAACCGTTTTCCGGTGAGGCCAGCGCCGCCATCGGCCCCAACCGTATCAACGTCACTGGCCAATATGGCCGGCCACAGGATCGCTTGAAGTGGGAGATCCACGCGCCCGACTTGCGTGTGGTGGATCCCGCTCTGGCCGGAGCCATGCAGGGCCAGGGATCCCTGGCCGGCACCGTGGCTGCGCCGGCCATCGAGTTCAAGCTTGCCGCGCAACGGCTGGCACTGCGGACCTGGCGTGCTGCCAACTTCGAGGCGCAAGGCAGCATCGCACCGGGTGCGGATGGCACCTTAAACATCGAAGCCCGTGCCGCCGGATTGCAGACCCCGTACACCGGTATCGAAACACTGGAACTGCGCAACAGCGGCACGCGTGCACGCCACACCCTGAACGTGGCACTGCGCGGCCAGGGCACGGATGCAAGCCTGCGCGCCAGCGGCGGCCTCGATGCGCAATGGCGCTGGACCGGCCTGCTCGAACAACTGGAAGCTCGCGGCCCCTGGCCATTGCGCCTGACAGCGCCAGCCAGTGTTGTGCTCGGCCCCAATCAGTTGATCATCGAACAACTGCGGGCCGCGGTGCTGGACGGTGATTTCGGCCCGGCCAGCATACGCGCCGGGAACGGCCGCATCACTACCAGCGGCAGTTTCCGCGGCATTGCCGCATTGAGACTGCTGCCACGCAACACTGCGATTGAAATCCGCAACCTGCGACTGGGCGGACGCTGGAATCTGACTCTGGGCGACACGTTCTCCGGCAGCGCAGAATTGCAGCGCGAACAAGGCGACATCGCCATCACCGGTGATGAAACCGCCGCGATGGACCTGCGCCGGCTGTCGCTCGCGCTCACCGCCACCGACAACGCCGTCGAGGTCGCATTCGACGCTGACAGCGCCAACATGGGCACTGCCACAGCGCGCATAAAAACTCGCGTCGCCAAACGCGAAGGTAACTGGCGGCTGCCGCGGGACGCAGCACTCGCGGGTAATGCAGCAGCCGAAATGCGCACACTGGCCTGGCTGCGGATTTTTCTGCCGGAACTTGACCGCGTTTCCGGACGTCTGGCGGGACAGGCCACACTGGGTGGCACCGTCGCCGAACCGCGCCTGACCGGCACGCTTGCCGGTGACGGCATCGCGCTGCGCGCGCTGGGCCCCGGCCTGGATCTGCGCGACGGCCGGCTGCGCGCAACGCTTGATGGCAAGCTGCTGAAAATCGATGAATTCCGCATCAACGCCGGCAAAGGCAAGATCACCGCCGAAGGCAACGCCAACATCGGCGGTGGCCTGCGCAGCCTCGATATCACCGCTCGCGCGGATCGCGCACATATTTTTGCCAGCCCCCAACTGTCAACAATCATCAGCGGCAGCGGCCGTGCCGGACTGCGCGACCGCCGCCTCGCGCTGGAAGGAGATTTCCGTGTCGACGAAGGCCGCTACGATCTCGGCACCGAACGCAAGCCGGCTCTGGGCAGCGATGTGGTCATAAAAATCAAGGACAAAAAGCACACGCCGCAATCTACATCACCACTGCTGGTACAGCTCGACGTCGGCGTCAACCTCAACGACCGCTTTACGGTCCGCGGCTACGGACTGGATGCGCTGCTGGGCGGCACCCTCCGCGTCACCACCCGCGGCGACACCTTCTCGGCAACCGGCACCGTGCGCACGGTGCGCGGCGAATACGCGGCCTTCGGACAGCCGTTGAACATCGAACGCGGCGCGCTGGTGTTTGCCGGGCCGCTCGGCAACCCGTCACTCGACCTGCGCGCCGTGCGCAAGATGCAGGCCGTTGAGGTCGGCGTCGAAGTCGGCGGCTCGCTGCAGCGCCCGATCGTGCGATTGGTATCCACACCCGACATGCCGGATTCCGACCGCCTCGCCTGGCTGACACTGGGCCGCGATCCGCAGCATGCAAGCCAGGCCGAACTCGCCCTGCTGCAGGCAGCCTCACTGAGCATGGCGGGCAGCCGCGGCATGCCGCTGCAGCGGCGACTCGCCGAAGGCGTCGGGCTCGACGAAGTTGGATTCGGACGGGGTAATGATGGCACTCTCGGCGTGCTCGCGCTGGGCAAACGCATCACCTCGAAAATCACCGTACGCCTGGAACAGACCTTGGGCGGCACCGCGGGCAGCCTGCTGAAAATCGACTACCTGCTCTCCGACCGCTGGCGCCTGCAGGGCACAACCGGCGCCGAAAACGCGGCTGACATCCTGTTTACCCTGCGTTTCGACTGAAATTCCCGGCACGGGTGTACGGCACGGGAGAAAAAGCGTCGCCGCTGCAGGATATACAAGCGCCGGCAAGTTCCATAAAATGGGCCACCACATACCAAAATAAATCGGAGGAGATCATGTTGGAGAAAAACCGGAAGTTGCTGGCAATGGGAATACTGGCACTGACTGCTGCAACCGTTTCCAGCGCGGTGTCGGCGCAGAACTGGCCAAACCGCGCCGTGCGCATCATCAATCCGTTCCCGGCGGGTGGCGGCACTGACGCCTTCGCACGGCCACTGGCGGCCATAATGCCCGCCGATCTGGGACAGCAGATCCTGATTGAAAACCTCGGCGGCGCAGGCGGCACCTTGGGTGCGGGCACGGCATCGCGTGCCCCTGCCGACGGCTATACCTGGTTCATGGGTGCCGTGCATCACACCATTGCGGAAACCTTGTACCGCAAACTGAGCTACAGCCTTGAAAAGGATTTTGTGCCGGTCACGCTCGTCGCCTCCGTTCCAAGCGCCGTGGTCGTACACCCTTCGGTGCCGGCGAAAACCATCAAGGAATTGATTGCACTCGACAAACGCTCGCCCGGCGCAATCAATTACGGTTCTGCAGGTTACGGCACCACGCACCACATGAACGGCGAACTGTTCAACCTGAGTACCGGAACCAAGCTGGTGCACGTCCCGTATAAGGGCGCGGGCCCGCTGACGCCGGCGCTGCTGTCGGGCGAAGTGGCAATGGCCTTTGACGGCATGGGCACCGCGGGACCCAACGTCATGAGCGGTCGGCTGCGCGCTCTGGCGGTCACCACTGCAAAACGCTCGGAACTGCTGCCCGATGTGCCCACCCTGCAGGAATCCGGCGTCAACATCAACGTCACCACCTGGTACGCGCTGTGGGGCATCAAAGGTACGCCGCAGCCCATCGTCGATCGCATGCACCAGGCAACGGTAAAAGCGCTGAACGCCCCGCAGATCAAGAAAGTATGGGATTCCCTGGGCGCAACCGCCGGCGGCCAGTCGCCGGCCGAGTTCGGCAAGTTCGTCCGCGGAGAAATCGAGACCTGGGGCAAAGTCGTGAAAGCATCAGGTGCCAAAGTCGACAACTGATACAAGCATCCGACAGGAGGCGGGCGGCATGTTCGTCCGCCTCTGGCACGGCCTTGCCGAACGCGGCCGCACGCTGCGCGAACGTCGCCTGCAACAATGGCTGGCCCAGGCTGCAGAAACCCTGCGCTCGGAACTCGGCGAAGCCTCCGGCACCGCACTGGCGCGACGCATCCTCGAACGCTACGCAGCGCTGCCCCCGCAGGGCAAACTCGATTTCCTGGGCACCCTGGCCACACGATTTTCCACTGATACAGCGCAGCTGGAAACCGCAATCCGCAATTACGCAGCGCACCCCGGCCCGGCCTCCGCGCATCAACTGCACACCGCGGCGGAATCACGCCGGCAGGAAGTACTGCGCCGGCTTAATTTTGCGCCCAGCGGCACCGCCGGCCTGCTGCGCATGCGCGAAGACGTGCTCGAACTGCTGCCGCAGCATCCCGGACTCGAAGAAGTCGACGCCGATTTCGAACACCTGTTCCACTCGTGGTTCAACCGCGGTTTCCTGCAACTGCGTCCGATCGACTGGCACACACCGGCAGTGGTGCTCGAAAAGATCATCCGTTATGAAGCCGTACACGAAATTTCCGGCTGGAGCGACCTCAGGCGGCGCCTCGATCCGCCGGACCGCAAGTGTTTCGCGTTTTTCCATCCGACGCTGGCCGACGATCCGCTGATCTTTGTCGAGGTCGCACTGACCGTGGACATCCCGGATGCGATCGCGCCGCTGCTGGCAGACGGACGTCCGCCGCTGGACATCAGGTCGGCGCGCACCGCCGTGTTTTATTCGATCTCGAACTGCCAGAAGGCGCTGAAAGGCGTGACCTTCGGCAACTTCCTGATCAAGCAGGTCGCCGCGGACCTGAAACGCAATTTCCCGCAATTGCGCAACTTCGTCACACTGTCGCCAGTACCGGGATTTACGTCCTGGCTCAAAAGCGTGCATCCCGATACCCCTGTGCTGCAGTACCTCGCACAACCGGGCTGGCATGCCGATCCGGCAGCCGCTGCACGACTGCGGCCGTTACTGCAGGATTTGCTGGCCGCCTACCTGTTCGAAGCGAAAAATGCGTCGGGCCGGCCCGCAGACCCGGTCGCCCGTTTCCACCTCGGCAACGGCGCCTGCATCGAACACATGCGTTGGCTGGGGGATGTCTCGGAAAAGGGTTTGCGCAGCGGTGCCGGCTTCATGGTCAATTATCTCTACGACCTCGACAACATCGAGGCCAACCATGAAGCGCACATCAAACACGGTACGATTTTCGCGTCGCGCCAGGTGCGCGCACTGCGCCCCGAGAAAAATTCCCGCGGCTGATCAGCCGCGGTTTTTCTTCGTCTTCGCTGTTAACAGGCCCTAACGCTTGTTGCCAAGCAGCGTATGGCGGCATTTGCGCGAGCCGCAACGGCAGGGATGGTCGCGTTTCTGTTTCGCCGTATGCCGCTCTTCCAGCACCAGGCTGTAGTCGTAAGACAATTCCCGGCCCGGCTTGATGGCGCGGATCGCGTCGATGAATATCCTGCCCTCCTCCTCGTTGGCCTCGCAGTTCGGCGCACAGGAATGATTGATCCAGCGTGCCGGCCCGCCACGTTGGGTGGCATCAATGACCACCTTGTCAGTGGCCGCGAACAGCATGGTGTGCGACGAACCGTCGTGCAGTGCGCCGTAAAGACGATCCGCCTTCGCATGCGACATGCGCACACCAGTGTATTCAATGATGCGCGCGCCTTTGACAATCGCGGTCACGGCAAACACGCCGCGGCCATGAATCGGAGAATTGCGCACTGCGACGCGCGGCGCCTTCACTTTGGCGGTTTTTTTTGCCGCCTTTTTGCCAACGCCGGCTTTATTCTTTAAGCCTTTGTTTTTTAAGGTTTTTTTATTGGGTTTTCTGGTGCTGCCGGTAGTCTTCTTTTTTTGAGTCATCGCTTGCGGGGGACCTGTGTAGTGATTTCGGGTTTCAAAAACGTAAAGTCGCAGCCCTCATCGGCCTGCGTGATCTGGTCCATGAACAATTTGCGGTAACCGCGGTTGTCATCCTTACGCGCCGGCGGTGCCTTCCAGCGTTTGCGCCGTGCCGCCAGCTCGGCATCGCTGACCAGCAGTTCGAGTTTGCGCGCCGGCACATCGAGCCGGATGCGATCGCCGTTCTGCACCAGTCCGAGTGTGCCGCCCATCGCCGATTCCGGCGTCACATGCAACACGATGGCGCCAAACGCGGTGCCGCTCATGCGCGCATCGGAAATCCGCACCATGTCCTTGACGCCTTTGGCCGCAAGTTTTTTCGGAATCGGCAGATAACCCGCCTCCGGCATGCCCGGCGCGCCTTTCGGCCCGGCATTTTTCAATACCAAAATGTCATTCGCGTTCACATCAAGCTTGGGATCATCAACACGGTTCGCCATGTCTTCCAGCGACTCGAACACCACCGCTCGACCTTCATGGCGCGTGAGTTTCGGATCCATTGCCGCCTGCTTGATGATCGCGCCACCCGGTGCCAGATTGCCGCGCAGCACGGCAATGCTGCCGCCGGCAAACACCGGGTCCTTGAAACGCCGCACCACTTTCTGATCCCAGGCCGGCAAGGCATCGGCCAGGTCTTCGCCCAGCGTCTTGCCGGTCACCGTCAGCGCCTTCAGGTTCAACTGGTGCTTCAGCTCGCGCAGGATCGGCGCGAGACCGCCGGCTTTGTAGAGGTCTTCCATATAACCCTGACCGGTCGGTTTGAGATCAACCAGCACCGGGGTTTCGCGGCCCATTTTGTCGAAGGCATCAAGGTCGAGTTTGATGCCGAGCCGCCCCGCCATCGCCGTCAGATGCACGATGGCATTGGTCGAACCGCCAACGGCGAACAGCACGCGCAGCGCATTCTCGAAGGCTGCAACCGTCATGATCTTGTCGGGTGTCAGCTTTTCCTTCGCCATCGCCACCGCACGCGCACCGCTGGCTTCAGCCTGACGCAGACGATCTGCCATCACTGCGGGCACACACGATCCGCCGGGCAGCATCATGCCCATCGCCTCGGTGCACAGCGCCATCGTGCTCGCGGTACCCATCACCATGCAGGTGCCGGCGGAAGGTGCCAGCTTGTTGTTGATCTCGCCGATCTCCTGCTCTGAAATCTCGGTGGCGCGGAACTTTCCCCAGAAGCGGCGGCAGTCGGTGCAGGCGCCCAGCCGCTCACCCTTGTGGTCGCCGGTGATCATTGGCCCGGTGACCAGCATGATCGACGGCACGTTGGCGCTGGCCGCGCCCATCAGCAAAGCCGGTACCGTCTTGTCGCAACCGCCGATCAGAACCACGGAATCGACCGGCTGCCCGCGCATCATCTCCTCGGTATCCACCGACATCAGGTTGCGCAGATACATGCTGGTCGGATAGGCAAACGATTCGTGCAGCGTGATCACCGGGAATTCCACCGGCAGGCCGCCGGCGAGCATCACGCCGCGTTTCACCGCGTCGATCAGCTCCGGCACATTGCGGTGGCAGGCATTGAAGCCGCTGAAGGTATTGGTAATGCCGACGATGGGCCGGTCCAGCGCGTCATCGGTATAACCCATCGCCTTGATGAAGGCTTTGCGCAGGAACAGCGAGAATCCCTCGTCGCCGTAGGCGGTGAGGCCCTTGCGCATGCCGGTTTTGCGCGCGCCGGCCTTTCCTTTACCTTTGCCGTCTGCTGCCTTGCTCTGTGCCATGGGGATTTACCGTGGGAAAATCAGGCTCGCACGATAGCCCAAGGGCAATCGGGAGGCAAGGCGGGGAAGCAAGGCGCCGCTGCCGCTCAGGCGCCGCGGAACACCGGTGGCCGCTTCTCGATGAAGGCGCGCAGCGCCTCCTGCGTGTCGGCCGTGCCGCGCAGCTTGTTGTTCATCGTGTTCTGCAGTTCGAGCTGCTGCTCGACGTCCTGCTGCCAGGCGCGGCGCAGCGCCACCTTGGTCATCTGCACCGCGAGCGGCGCCTTGCCGTTGAGCTTTTTCGCCAGCGCCAGCGCTTCGTCGAGCAGTCGGTCATGGGGCACCACTTTCGTCGCCAGGCCCCAGGCCAGCGCTTGTTGCGCGTCGATGGGTTCGCCGAGCAGGCAGATTTCCGCGGCCCGGGCATGGCCGACCAGCCGTGGCAGGAACCAGGTCGAGGTCTCGCCCATCAGGCCGCGCTCGACGAAATTGACGCCGAAATTGGCGTTTTCGCTGAGGATGCGTAAGTCCGCCGCAAAGGCCATGTTGCAGCCGGCGCCGCGGGTGACGCCGTTGACCGCGGCGATCACCGGCTTGTTGATCTGGCTGAAGCCGATCGCGTAGTAGTACTTCATGTCGAACAGCGGCTGGGGCGCGGTGCCGCCGGCACCCGCCTTCTCGGCCTCCGCCCGCGCCTTGAGGTCGGCGCCGGAGCAGAAGCCGCGGCCGTTACCGGTGACGACGATCGTCCATACGTCCTGGTCGGCCTCGGCCGCGCGCAGCACATGTTCGATATCGCCGCGCATCGCGTTGTCAATGGCATTGAGCCGTTCCGGTCGGTTCAGCCGCAAAACCCCGGTATGGTCGGCAATTTCCCACTGGATGGCCTGATAGTCCTTGTACATCCGGATTTCTCCCGCTAGACTGGAATCGCAACAACATACCGGCGCGGCGCGGCCCTTGCAAGCCGGGTCCACGATCAGGACCACGATGCGTCCAGATCGATATCAAATCCGGACGCTTGGCAAGTCTTTCCCCGACCTGCCGCCGGGCGCATACTTCGTCCGAACTTCGCAACACGGAACAAGGAAAGGCCAGCAATGAACGAAGCAGTCACCGGCGCCGCACTGAATGCACTCAAGGAACAGGAAATCAGCCGCGACACGCTGATCGAGAAATACGCCAAAGGCAAGGAAACCAGCATCACCGAAGTGCGCCGCCGCGTGGCGCGCGCACTGGCACAGGCCGAACCTGAAGAGCAGCGCGCAATGTGGGAAAAACGTTTTCTGCAGGCGCAGGAAGACGGCTTCATTCCGGCAGGCCGCATCAACTCCGCTGCCGGCGTGCAACTGGCGGCGACCCTGATCAACTGTTTCGTGCAGCCGGTGGGCGATTCGATCTCCGAAACCGTCGACGGCCGCCCCGGCATCTACATCGCGCTGCAGGAGGCCGCAGAAACCATGCGCCGCGGTGGCGGTGTCGGTTATGACTTCTCGTCGATCCGGCCCAAGGGCGCCGAGGTCAAGGGCACGCAGTCCAACGCCAGCGGCCCGGTGTCGTACATGCGCGTGTTCGACCGCTCCTGCGAAACCGTGGAATCTGCCGGCTCGCGCCGCGGCGCGCAGATGGGCGTGCTGCGCTGCGACCACCCGGACATCGAGGATTTCATCCATGCCAAGGACAAGGGCGACCTGACCAACTTCAACATCTCCGTCGGCGTCACCGACAGCTTCATGGAAGCGGTCGAGAAAAACGGCGCTGTCGAACTCGTCCATCGCGCCAAACCCAATGCCAAACAGATGGCCCAGGGTTCATACCAGCGCGAGGACGGCCTGTGGGTCTACCGCAAGGTCCCGGCACAGGACCTGTGGCAACAGATCATGCGCTCGACCTACGACCACGCCGAGCCGGGCATCCTGTTCATCGACCGCATGAACCGCGACAACAACCTCAATTACTGCGAGACCATCGAGGCTACGAATCCTTGTGCTGAGCAGCCATTGCCTCCCTACGGCTGCTGCTGCCTGGGATCGATCGACCTGACCAAATTCGTCAAACAGGCGTTTGCCGAAAACGCGGGCTTCGACTTTGAACATTTCGGTCGCGTCGTCGCCGTCGCCACCCGCATGCTCGACAATGTGCTCGACGTCACTGCCTGGCCACTGAAACAGCAGCATGAAGAGGCCATGAACAAACGCCGCACCGGCCTCGGTTTCACCGGGCTGGGTGATGCGCTGATCATGCTCCGCCTGCGCTACGACACGCCGGAAGCGCGGCAGATGGCAGCGAAGATTTCGGAAGTCATGCGCGATGCTGCCTACCGCGCATCCAGTGACCTCGCCCGCGAAAAAGGCGCCTTCCCGCTGTTCAACGCCGACCTCTATCTCAGCGGCACCAGCTTCGCCACGCGGCTGCCGGAAGACCTCAAGCAACTGATCCGCAAACAGGGCATCCGCAACAGCCACCTGCTGTCGATCGCGCCCACCGGCACCATCAGCCTGTCCTTTGCCGACAACGCCTCCAACGGCATCGAGCCGCCGTTCTCCTGGACCTATACGCGCAAAAAACGCATGCCCGACAACACCATGCGCGAATTCGCGGTCGAGGACCATGCCTGGCGGCGTTACAAGGCCATGGGCGGCAACACCGAAAAACTGCCGCCGTGGTTCGTCACCGCACTGGAAATTTCGGCGCGTTCGCACGAGGAAATGGTCGCTGCGGTCGCGCCGTACGTAGACACCAGCATCTCCAAAACCGTCAACGTGCCGGAGGACTATCCGTACGGCGACTTCCAGGATCTGTATTTCCGTGCCTGGAAATCCGGACTCAAAGGGCTTGCGACCTACCGACCGAACAGCGTGCTCGGTTCCGTCCTGTCAGTGACACCTTCGGCCGGCGCCGACAAGGCGCCGCAGGATTTCCGCACTGACGACGTCAACCGCCGCATCCGCATCCAGAACCTCCCCGCGCCCGTGCTCGCCAGCCTGCGCTGGCCTGTCCGACCGTCGATGACCGCCGGCAATCCGGCCTGGACCTACATGATCGAACATCCGCATGGCGCTTTCGCGGTGTTCATCGGTCACATCGAGAACAACCACAACCACGCCTTCGAAGTCTGGGTCAACGGCAGCGAACAACCGCGCGGTCTGGGCGCAGTCGCCAAGACGCTGTCGATGGACATGCGCGCCGATGATGCGGGCTGGCTGAAACTCAAACTCGACACCTTGGCCAAGGCTGGCGGCGATGAACCCTTCGACATGCCCTTCCCGCCGCACGGTGAGACCAAACGCATGCCGTCCGTGGTCGCCGCATTCGCGCAGGTCGTGCGCTGGCGCGCCGACCAGCTGGGCGCACTGACCTCGCCCGGCGCCCCGCTGTTCGGACAATCTGCCACTCCCGTGCTCGACGCAATGTTCGCCCCCAAGGAACCGAAGACCGGCACCGACGGCACGATGTCGTGGACGGTGGACGTACTCAATCCGCGCACCGGTGATGATTTTGTATTGGGCATCAAGGAAATCACGCTGCCGGGTGATGGCACCAATGCCGGCATCACGCGCCCCTACTCGATGTGGCTCTCCGGGGAATACCCGCGCGCCCTCGACGGCCTGTGCAAGATCCTGTCGCTCGATATGCGCGTGATGGACCCGGCGTGGATCGGCATGAAACTGAAGAAGCTGCTGGAGTTCCCGGAGCCCCTCGGCGACTTCATGGCTTTCGTGCCCGGGGAACGCAAGCAGGCCACCTTCCCCTCGACTGTCGCTTATGTCGCGCGGCTTATCCTGCACCGCTATTCGATGCTGGGCATACTCGACGAAAATGGCGCGCCGCTGACGCAGATGGGCATCCTCGAAGCGCCGGAGCGCAGCACCGAACCGCGCGTGATGAAAGGCAGCCGCTGTCCGGAGTGCGGCAACTCGACGCTGATCCGCAAGGACGGCTGCGATTACTGCACAGCCTGCGGATTCACCGGGACCTGTGGCTGATTTTTCCCAAGATGCTTGGGTAACTACGCGCCACCGCTGCGGCGCGTAGTAATATTCTCCGCTCAATCGGAGGAGAGCAATGCCCAAAACAACACTAGGCAAACTGCCGCGCGAAGCCATCCGCATGCTGGAGTTACCACGCGTTGCACCTGAAATCCTTGAAGGCTTTCGTAACCTGGTTGATCTGACCGGCACTCTTTCCGATGCCTGTGATGAACTCGGCATCGTTGCAGTGATACCCGGCTATGTGCTTCCGCCGGTCAGCACCGGCAAACGCATCGTCGGCCCGGCGCTGACGGTGCGCAACATCGCGCACAGCGCGCAGATCCACAAAGCCGCAACCGACAAAACCAGCGGTCAGGGCGAGACCGAAGCACACAACCTCGCCGAACCCGGCGATGTACTGGTGATCGAAGGCGTGATAGGCTGCTCCAACATGGGCGGCCAGTCGGCGACCATCGCCAAACGTCAGGGCTTCATCGGTGCCATCGTCGACGCCACGGTGCGCGACCCCGAGCAGTACCGCGGCATGGACTGGCCGGTGTGGTGCAAGGGATTCACACCGATCACCGGCAAGTGGCGCACGCAGACCGTCGAGATCAATGGCACGGTGCAGATCTGCGGCATCCAGGTCAAACCCGGCGACATCATCTGTGCCGATGATGCGGGCGTTGCGGTCATCCCGCACGAAAAAGCCGCATTGGTGCTGGAGGCCGCACGCAAGATCGATGCCGGTGACACGAAACGCAAAGGCGACATCGATGCCGGCGTCGGCATCGGTGATATCTTGAAGACAAAATACAAATAAAACCGATTTACCGCTGATGAACGCAGATAAACCCTGCGGGGCCTTAAGCTTTTGATCTTATCGGCGTCAATCGGCGTTCATCGGCGGTAAAAAAAATTTGACCTATTCCAAAGCAAGGACAGCAAGCCATGAGCGAAGCCACAAACCTGATTTTCATCATGTCCGACGAGCACAACAAACGCGTGCTCGGTTGTGCCGGCCATCCGATGATCAAGACGCCGAACCTCGATGCACTGGCCGCGCGCGGCACGCGCTTCACCTCGGCTTACACCAACTGCCCGATCTGTGTTCCCGCGCGTGCTGCCTTTGCCACCGGGCGTTATGTGCACGACATCCGTTACTGGGACAATGCCATCGCCTACGACGGCAAGATCCCCACCTGGGGCCACCGCCTGATGGCGCAGGGTCACCACGTGGCTTCCATCGGCAAGCTGCATTACCTGGATTCTGATGCCAAAAAGAACGGCTTTGATGAGGAGATCCTGCCGCTGCACATCGTCAACGGTGTCGGCGACCTGCTGGGACTGATCCGCGAGGAACTGCCGCGGCGCCCTGGCTCAGCCAATCTCGGCCCCGAGGCCGGACGCGGCGAATCCGAGTACACCCAGTACGACCGCAGCATCGCCGAAGAAACCATCCAATGGCTGAAGAACAAGGCGCCGGCATTGAAAGCAAAACCGTGGGCTCTGTATGTCGGCTTCGTCTCTCCGCACTTTCCGCTGATCGCGCCGCCGCAGTTCTATGACATGTATCCAGAGGATGCCGTGCCGTGGCCCCTGATGTATGAAAAGGACGAGCGCCCGCAGCATCCCTTCACCGATGCCATGCGCAAATGCCTGTGTTACGACGACGCCTTCGATGCACCGATGGTGCGCCGCGCGATTGCCGCTTATTTCGGACTGACTTCCTTCCTCGACGATAACGTCGGCCAGATCCTGCGCACGCTGGAGGAAACCGGGCTGATGAACAACACCCGCGTGGTTTATTCCTCGGACCACGGCGACAACCTCGGCACCCGCGGCATGTGGGGCAAATCGACCATGTACGAAGAGTCCGCGGGCATCCCGATGATCATGGCCGGGCCCGGCATACCGCAGAACACCGTCTGCGATACTCCGGTGACGCTTGCCGACGGCTTCCCGACCTTCATCCATGCGCTGGGTGCAAAACAGCATCCCGATGACTCGAAGCTGCCGGGCAACTCGCTGATCGATATCGCTCAGGGGCTGGTGCCGCCGCGCACCATCCTGTCCGAATACCACGCCGCCGGCGCAGTCTGCGGCGCATCGATGATCCGCCACGGCCAGTGGAAATACATCCATTACGCGACGCTGCCGCCAATGCTGTTCGACCTCGCCAATGATCCCAATGAACGCAAGGACCTCGGTCGCGACCCGCATTACCGCTCGGTGATCACCGAATGCGAGGCCGCGCTGCGCAAGGTCGTCAATCCGGAAGCCGCCGACCATCAGGCCAAAGCCGACCAGAAAGCGATGATTGAAAAATTCGGCGGCGAAGACGCCATCCTGAAACGCGGCACCTTCCGTTATTCGCCGCCGCCGGGGGCGAAAGCTTCGTATTATTAAAAACAAGGTCAAAATCAGAAAGCGTTAACCGCTGATGAACGCTGATAAGATCAAAAACTTCAGATCCGAAAGGTTTTATCTGCGTTCATCGGCGTTAATCGGCGGTAAAAAAGTTTTTTTACATTAAAGACCACAAAAACAACCAGGAGGAGATCATGCATCACGCTCTGCGACAGATCATCACCGGCATCACACTGGCACTTGCGGCAACCATCGCGGCAGCACAGGCTTATCCGACAAAGCCGATCCGTTTCCTGGTGCCAAGTCCCGCCGGCGGATCCCCGGACATACTCGCGCGCATTGTCGGCGCCCGCCTGTCGGAGCAGTTTAAACAGCAGGTGATCATCGACAACCGCTCCGGCGCAAGCGGCATCATCGGCGTGGAGATCGTCAAAAACGCGGCGCCCGATGGTTACACCCTGCTGCTTGCAACATCGACCATCTTCGCCTCCCTGCCGGCGCTGAAAAGCAATCTGCCCTACGACGTCGAGCGTGATTTCGCCCATTTGTCGCGTATCGCCTGGGTTGCGAACGTGGCCACAGTCAACGTCGGGCTTGGCGTCAATTCCGTCTCTGATCTGGTGAAACTGGCGAAGGACAAACCCGGCAGCCTCAATTATGGCTCTGCGGGCAACGGCTCACCGGCGCACCTTGCCGGCGCCATGTTCAACGTGCTGGCCAATGTCAAAACCTCGCATATCCCGTATAAAGGCGCCGCCCCCGCCATGTCCGACATGATGGGCGGCCAGATTCAGTTCCTGATCACTTCGCCGCTGGTCGCAATGCCTCTCGGCCGCACGGGACGCATCAAGGTACTTGCAACCACCGGTGCGCAACGTGATCCACTGATTCCGGAGTTACCGACGATGGCCGAGACCGTGCCCGGCTACGAAATTGTGCAATGGTGGGGCGTCTCGGTCGCCAAAGGCACACCGGCAGCGATCACCCAGCGCCTGCACAAGGAATTAATGGTTGCGCTCAACTTGCCCGAGGTAAAAGCGCTGATGAACAAGAACGGCGCTACATCCAACCCGGAACAGCCCGCTGAGTTTGCCGCCTTCATGAAAAACGAGCGCGCGCGCATCGCCAACGTCGGCAAGCAGGCCAACATCAAACTCGACTGAGGTGCCGCATGACACAACCCGCCAACCTGATCCTGTTCCAGTCCGATAACCACAACGGCCAGATCACCGGCTGCTACGGCCATCCTTACGTCAAGACCCCGACCATGGATCGCATCGCCGCGTCCGGCGTGCGTTTTGCCGACGCCTATTGCACCAGCCCGCTGTGCTGCCCCTCTCGTTCCAGCCTCGCCACCGGGCGCTATCCGCACCAGACCGGTTACTGGGATAACGCGCTGACCTACGACGGGCGCGTGCCGACCTGGCACCACCGCCTGCGCGAGCAGGGCCATACCGTGACTTCGGTCGGCAAGCTGCACTATCGTTCGAGCGAGGACGACAACGGTTTCACCGAGGAAATCCTGCCCATGCACCTGCACGAGGGCAAGGGCGCGATCAAAAACCTGCTGCGTGGCTATGACACCGAGCCACCCAAGGGCGACGCCAGCTTCTGGAAGCTCTATATCGAACGCTCCACCGTGGGCACCACGCACTATCAGGACTACGACCGCAAGATCACTACCAAGGCGGTGGAATGGCTGAAGCAGCATGCCAACAACAAGGGCAAGCCCTGGGTGCTGTATGTTTCCTACATCAGCGCACATCCGCCGTTCACGGTGCCGCAACGCTTGTGGGATATGTACCCCGAATCAACGATGCCGCTGCCACCTGCATTCCGCCCTGGTGAACGCCCCGAACACCCGGCCATGGAATTTCTGCGCACCATGGACGGCATGCGCGTAATGACGGATGAAGCCGCACTGCGGCGCATCGCAGCAGGGTACTTCGGGCTGATCAGCCATCTCGATGAACAGATGGGTGAAGTTTTAAAAACAGCGGAAGAACTCGGCCTGCTCGGCCATACGCGCATTGCCTACACCAGCGACCACGGCGAACTGTTCGGCGCACAGGGCCTGTTCGGCAAGAAAAATCTCTACGAAGGCGCAATCAAGGTGCCACTGCTGATCTCGGGGCCCGGGGTGCCGCAAGCCCGCGTGGTCCGGCAATTTGCCTCCCATGTCGATCTGTTTCCGACACTGGTTGCCGGCGCCGGCGCGCAACTCACTGCCGCTGACGGCGACCTGCCGGGTATCGACCTCTGGCCAGCGATCACCGGCACGGAAAAGCCGCGGACTGCTTTCGCCGAATATCATGCGCAGGCCTCAAAGGCCGGTGCCTTCGTGCTCCGCGACGGCGCAATGAAGCTCATCTACCATGTCGGCATGCCGCCGCAACTGTTTGATCTGCAAAAAGATCCGGATGAAACAGTGGATCTTGCCGACGCGCACCCCGGCACGGTCCAGACGCTGGAGAAGAAGCTGCGCATGATCTGTGATCCGGAAGCAGTGGATGCCCGCGCCAAGGCCGATCAGCGCAAGGCGGCAGATGCCTGGGGCGGCGCGGCCAAACTCCTTGGCGAAACCCAGATCCTGTTTACGCCCCCGCCTGGCGTATCCAAGGAGGAGGCTTGGAAAATCCCGTCCGGCCACGGGAACTGAGCGGCAAGCCACGCACGCCGGGTATCCACCAAAAAAAAGGGCGCCGGGGAGGCGCCCTTGAGGATCCTACATGCGTTTGCTCGCGTTCCGCACAGGCCATTGATTTTTAGGGGATTTAAAAATCAGGCTCGGCTCGGCGTAATGCTTACAGAAACTAGACCCGGGGTTTCCGGTAAAGTTCCGCCGCCATGACCCTTACTGAACTGCGCTATATCGTTGCCGTCGCTCATGCGCGCCATTTTGGCCGCGCCGCCGAAGCCTGCTTCGTCAGCCAGCCGACACTGTCGGTCGCGGTCAAAAAACTCGAGGAAGAACTCGGGGTACAACTTTTCGAGCGCGGCCCCGCCGAGGTCACGGTAACCCCCGCCGGCGGCCGCGTCATTGAGCAGGCGCAGCGCACGCTGGAGGAAGCCGACAAAATCAGGAACATCGCCAAAGCCACCGGCGACCCGCTGGAAGGGACACTCAAGCTCGGCGCGATATTCACCATCGCGCCCTACCTGCTGCCGCAACTGATTCCGGTGCTGCGCCGGCGCGTACCGAAAATGCCCTTGATTCTTGAGGAAAATTACACTGCAACCCTGTCGGAACGATTGAAGCGCGGCGACATCGACGCCGCCATCGTCGCACTCCCCTTCAGCGAAGCCGGTATCACCGTGACGCCGCTCTACGATGAGGCCTTCGTTGTCGCGCTGGCCAAAACCCACTCCTGGGCCGCGCGCAAAACCATCGCCGCCGACGAGCTGGCGCAGGAAAGCCTGCTGCTGCTCGGCAGCGGCCACTGCTTCCGCGACCAGGTGCTCAATGCCTGCCCGGCGCTCAATCGTTCCAGCGCAACGCCGGGCTCGCTGCAGCAAACCGTCGAGGGTTCATCGCTGGAAACCATCCGCCTGATGGTGGCCTCGGGCATGGGCATGACCGTGCTGCCGGCTTCAGCCGTGCCGGCGAAACGCGCCGCCGCCGACCTGCTGACCTACATCCCGTTCTCACGCCCGGTGCCCGACCGCCGGGTGGTGCTGGCCTCGCGCTCGAGTTTCCCGCGCCACGCCGCCCTCGACGTCATCCGTGATGCGGTGGCCGCCTGCGCACTCAGCGGCACCACCTCGATAAAGAAAAAATAATCTTTAAAAACAAATGGTTGGAATCAGATCTTTGATATAGTCAATTACTATCAATAAATTAATAACAATCAATTGGATTAATCAACCGCCGGCAACCAGAATGCACTCCAAGCGTTGCAAGACGCGCCCTTTTAACCACAGGAGATGCAGATGAAAGCCGAATCAGTGACCATCAAGAACATCGAAGCCGCCTTCGCCGGAGAATCCATGGCGCACATCAAATACATGTACTTCGCCAGGATCAGCCGCGAACAGGGCGACATTGAAACCGCCAAAGTGTTCGAGGAAACCGCAGCACAGGAAGTGCAACACGCCTTCGGCCACCTCGACCTGCTCTACCCGAAAACCGAACTGACCCCCGCCAAGGCGCTGGACATGGCGATTGCCGGCGAGACTTACGAATACACCGAAATGTATCCGCAGTTCCGCCACCTCGCCGAACAGGAAGGCAACGCGGCCGCAGTGAAGGAAATGGACGAGCAGATCGAGGAATCGAAGGAACACGCAACACGTTTCCAGCAGACCCTCGCCAAGGCCGCCAAACGTTTTGCCGCACTGGCCAAGGTCGAGGAACGCCACGCCAACCACTACCGTGCCACGCTGGCCCGGGTTAACGCTTAAGGAGCAATGAACATGACAAACGAAATGCGCACTTGGGAATGCATCGTCTGCGGCTACGTCTATAACGAAGCCGAAGGTGATCCGGAACATGGCATCAAGGCCGGCACACGCTGGGAAGACATCCCGGCAGACTGGGCCTGTCCGGAGTGCGGCGTCGCCAAAGCCGACTTCGAAATGGTATTGAAAGCCGCCTGAGCACGTCATACTCCGTCCCGCAAATGCGGGGCGGGTGTCACAATCTGCAGCACAGCAGAGCAGCTCATGGCGCGGTTTGATACCATCCACCGCTGATTTTCACCTGGGCTATCGAAAGAAACGCATGAATCCGATCGTCATCATCGGCAGCGGCCTCGCGGGTTACAACACCGCCAAGGAGCTGCGCAAACTCGACACCACCACGCCGCTGGTCATCATCGCCGGCGACAGCAGCCCGTTTTATTCCAAGCCCATGCTGTCCAACGCGCTGGCTTCGAAAAAAACCGCTGAAGCCATTGCACTGAATTCACCAGAGCAGATGGCGACGCAACTCAATGCCACCGTGCGCGCAAAAACCCGCGTCGATGCTATAGACACCGCCGGACACACACTGCGCATCGGCGATGAAACACTGGCGTACTCAAAACTGGTGCTGGCGCTGGGCGCCGACCAGATCCGCCTGCCGCTATCGGGAAATGCGGCCGGCGACGTCCTGACCGTCAACGATCTAGACGACTATTCGGCTTTCCGCGACACCATCACCGGCAAAAAACGCGTCGCCATCATCGGCGCCGGCCTGATCGGCTGCGAATTCGCCAACGACCTCGCCGTTGGCGGCTACGGCGTCTACATCATCGACATTGCATCTCAGGCGCTGGGCCGGCTGCTGCCGCCGGAAGGCGGCGCACTGCTGCAGGCGAAACTCGCCGCGCTCGGTGTGCAATGGCATCTCGGCACCAGCGCCGAAACCGTGGACCGCAGCGAAAACGGCTACGCGGTCACTCTGGCCAACGGCAACGTACTGCACGTTGATGTCGTGCTCTCCGCGGTCGGCCTCAAACCGCGCACCGCAATCGCTGCAGCCGCGGGCATCCAGGTCAACCGCGGCATCATTGCCAACCGCCATCTTGAAACCAGTGCGCCCGACGTCTACACCCTGGGCGACTGTGCGGAAATCGAAGGCCTGGTGATGCCCTATGTGATGCCGATCATGCACGCCACGCGCGCACTGGCGCAGACGCTGGCCGGCAAACGCACAGCAGTCGCCTTCCCCGCAATGCCGGTGATGGTGAAAACGCCTGCCTGCCCGACCATCGTCGCGCCGCCCGCGGTTGGCGCTGCCGGCACCTGGCAGGTCGAAGCCACCGCAGAGGGCGTGAAATCATTGTTCGTCTCTGCTGACGGCAAGCTGCTGGGTTTTGCATTGAACGGCACTGCCACGGCTGAACGCGCAAAACTCGCACCGCAACTGCCGCCGGTACTTGCCTGAAAATACCCTGAGTCAACACAGCCAACATCAGCAACCGCAGCAACTGCGCGGTTGCTGATACCATTGTTGATCTTCACCGAATACAAAACACCGTTCGGGCTGAGCCTGTCGAAGCCCAGCCGCCCTTCGACAGAGCCTGTCCTGAGCGAGTCGAAGGGCTCAGGGCGAACGGAGTTGGTGCCCGGATACTCTTAAAAGCCCGCCATTCCCATGTTTTTACCGCCCATTACCCGCCTGCTGCTGATCATCAACGTCGCGGTTTACCTGTTGCAGCAGGTGTTCGGCGACCCGCTGATCATCTGGTTTGCGTTATGGCCGTTCCACACACCAGCCGAATACGGCGCCGGTTTCCTGCCGTGGCAGGTCATCACCTACGGCTTCCTGCACGGCGGGCTGATCCACATCGGTTTCAACATGCTGGCGCTGTACATGTTCGGCGGCCAGATCGAACAGGTCTTCGGATCAAAGCGTTTCCTGATTTATTACCTGGGCTGCGTGTTCGCGGCGGCGCTGACCCAACTGGCGATGTCGGCATTGAGCGGCGGCCCGGCATTGCCGACCGTCGGCGCATCCGGCGGCGTGTTCGGCCTGCTGCTGGCCTACGGCATGCTCTTTCCGCGACGCATGGTGCTGCTGATTTTCCCGCCGATTCCCATGCCGGCGTGGCTGTTCGTCACGCTCTACGGATTGATCGAGCTCTACCTCGGCGTCACCGGCACCCAGGCTGGCGTTGCGCATTTTGCGCATCTGGGCGGTATGCTCGGCGGGTATATTTTGATACGGCAGTGGCGGCTGCCCCCAAACCGGTATTAGCCATCAAAAATAAATAATGCCGTTCGCCCTGAGCCTGTCGAAGGGCTCAGCCCGAACGGAAAGAAGTGTCAGTCCGCAGCCCAGCAGCGCTGCAGCACATCACTGATCCACGCACGGTCCGCATCCAGCGTCGAATATTCCAATACATCCGTCGCAGCAAGCCCGCTGCGCAGCCGGTGCAGCCGCGTCGCGCGCACATTGGCGTCGTGCACCGTGTAGCCGTAACGCGCGTAACGGTCAATTTCGATGGCATTGTCCGCGGCCGGCGCCACGCGCAGCCAGAACCATTCCGTAACAAAGTCCTGTGCCAGCCGCTCCAGATCCGCATACAACCCCGGCTCAACGGCCTGCGCCAGCGCGGCCGGTGACGGCGTGTCTTCCAGGCCGCTCAGTCGCCAGGCATTGGCCCATTCTGCAGCGCCCTCGGTGGTCAGCAGTTCGACGGCATCGCCCTCACGCGTAATGCGGAACACTGCATCGCGCTCATGATTCAAAACATATCCCGCCCATTCGCCGCGGTCACGCTGCACCAGCGCAAATGCCAGTTGCAAAGTCCCGTCGGGCGCGGCGAGCACATAACGATTGCGGGTTTCAGCACTGCCTGCAACCAGCGGTTCTTCAACATGTTCCGCAATGGCGCCGTTGGTCAGCATGGCGCGGCCCTTGCGGCCGGCGGCAGCATTGACCCATTCCGCGGCAATCTTCAGTTCGGGAAATTCCAGGGAAGCTGCAGCGAAAGCCGGAAACGGGATGCCGCCGTGAACCTTGAAGTCGTAGGCCAGCGCGTCATCACCGTGATGCTCCTCGAATTCGCCGATAAAAATTTCTTCGACCAGCAGCGCCTTGATGCGCGCGTCGGCCGCCGGCAGTTGCTCGCGCGCGCCGGTGATGGTCAATGTGGCGTGTATCAGCAGATCCACGGTCTATTTGCCTGCCTGCGCAGGACGGCGATAGATCACGTGATACACCAATGCCACCAGCAGGCTGCCACCGACGATGTTACCGAGGATCACCGGTGCCAGGTTGCGGAACATCGCATACACCGTGACGGCCTCTACGCCGGCCGGCAGCGCCGCACCGCCCGACTTCAACAGCAATGCGAGTGGAAAAATATACATGTTTGCGATCGAGTACTCGAAACCAGCGGCGACAAAAGCCGACACCGGCAGCAAGATAGCAAAAAACTTGTCGGTAACGCTCCTGCCTGCGAGCGCCATCCACACCGCCATGCACACCAGCACGTTGCACAATACGCCGCGGAAAAACAGCTCGCCGACCGGCATGGTGCTTTTTGCGGCAGCAATCACAAGGTAGGCGCGCCCGACTGCATCGTCATTCATGCCGGCATGCCCCGACAGGTACACCAGCACCGCAAGCAGCGCTGCGCCAATGAAATTGGCAATACACACCACCTCCCAATTGCGCAGCACCTCTACGGTGGTCACCTTGCCGTCGGCCCAGGCCATCGCCGGCAGGTTGTTGCCGGTGAAGAGCTCCGCGCCCGCCACCACCACCAACAGCAGCCCGAGCGAGAAACACACCGCCCCCAACACGCGACCGACGGCAAACGACAACTGTGCGTCGCTGATCACCAGCGTGTAATACATAGCCCCAAGCCCGATGAAGGCGCCGGCAAGCATCCCCAGCATCAGCATCGACAGCAACGGCAGCCGCGCCTTGGTGACAACGACATTCTGGACTCGCTCGGCGATCTGCTGCGGCGAAAATGCATCGAATCCGCCAACATCCGTCGTTCGTGTTCCGATATTGTCAGCCATGTGCGGCACCTCTCTTTCCGTATGCAGCGGATAGTGTAAGCGCAGCGTCCTGAATCAGGTAATCTTCCGCCCCATGCCTGCCCGCAAACGCCCGCCCGCGCTGAAACTCGCCGACTACTACATGGGTCGCGACAAACAGCATCGCAAAGAACTGACCCGCGAAATACGCGCCAATGCGCGCGAGACGCTGCGCCGCGTCAACCGCCTGCTCAGGCTTGCTGGGATGATGCGCAAAGTGACCTCGGGCTGGCGGCCGGCGACGATCAATGCCACGGTACCCGGCGCGGCCAAAAGCAGCAAACATCTGAGTTGCCTCGCCATTGATCTCGAGGACCGCAATGGCACGCTCGACGCCTGGTGTCTGGCGAATCCGGATACACTCGAAACGCTGGGGCTGTGGCTGGAGCATCCGGATGCCACGCCCGGCTGGTGCCATCTGCAGATACTGCCGCCACGTTCAGGCAGCCGCGTATTCCATCCATAAGTTATTGTTTTTATTAATATTTTATGGCGATGCCCCCTCACTCGAGGAAGGTGGCGTATTCCGCGAGCGCAATCCGCGACGGCTGGAAGGTATTGACCACCGCATCAGCTTCGGCATAACCCATGGCCATGCCGCAGATCACCACCCACTCTTCGCTCAACTGCAACTCACGCCGCACCACATCGGGATAACTGGCAATCGACGCTTCGGCACAGCTGTGTAATCCCCGGGCGCGCGCCGCCAGCATCAGCGTCTGCAGGAACATGCCGTAATCCAGCCAGCTGCCCTTCTCCAGTTTGCGCTCGATGGTGAAGATCAAACCGGCAGGCGCGCCAAAGAAAACGTAATTGCTCGCGCGATACGCTTTTGATTTTTCGTGGTCACCACGACCGATGCCCAGCGTGCCGTAGAGTCCCCAGCCGCATTCGCGGCGGCGCTTCAGATACGGCTCTAACACCGGATCGGTGTAATAGTCGTAATCGCGCCGGTGTCCCGGTTCGTCATTGAGAAAAGCCGACTGGATCGCCGTGCCCACGCGTTGCAGGCTCGCACCGGTCAACACATGCACCCGCCACGGCTGGATGTTTGAACCGCTGGGCGCATGGCACCCGAGCTCGACGATGTCACGCAAGGTCTGCGGCGGCACCGGATCCGGTTTGTAGGCGCGGATGGAGCGCCGCGTACGCGCTGCAGTGAACACGTCGGGCGCGGCCTGGTTGATATCAGTCATGTCGTTTCCTCGAAAATCAGCAGTGCTCATTCCGCCTTAATGCCCGCCTCGCGGATGACTTTGCTCCACACTTCAATCTCACGCGCCAGATATTTGCCCAGATCCGCCGCCGGACCGGGCTGCGGCTCTGCGCCCTGCGCCAGCAGCCGGTCGCGCGTCTGCGGTTCCTGCAGCAGCGACGAAATTTCGGTGTTGAGCCGCGCAATGACGGGCGGCGGCGTTTTTGCCGCTGTAAACAAGCCAAACCAGCCCACCGCGTTGAAACCGGGCACACCGGTTTCCGCAAGCGTCGGCAATTCGGGAAACACCACCGAGCGTTTCGTACTGGTGACGCCGATCCCGCGCAGCTGCCCCTTTCTGATAAACGGCGCAAGCACCAGCACATTGTCGATGGCCGCATCGAGGCGGCCGCCGAGCAGATCCGGAATCACAGCACCGGTGCCTTTATACGGCACGTAGAGCATGTCGATGCCCGCGGTGCGCTTCAACAGCTCTCCGGCAAGGCGCTGCAGCGACCCCGGTGTGGAACCGGCGTAAGTCAGCTTCCCCGGATTCGCCCTGGCATGCGCGATCAGGTCGGCGACACTTTGCACCGGCAGCCGCGGCTGCACCACCAGCACGTACGGCGAAGTCCCGACAAACGCGACCGGCGCCAGATCCTTCTGCAGATCGAAGGGCAGCCTGTAGAGCGTGCTGATCGTGCCCCAGGAACCTGCGGCCATGATCAGCGTGTAGCCATCGGGCTGCGCATTGACCGCAAGCGTGATGCCGATGATGCCGCTCGCGCCCGGCCGGTTATCGACCACCACCTGCTGGCCGATGCGCTCGGCCAGCTGCGCAGCCACGATGCGTCCCATGACATCCGTGCTGCCGCCCGCCGGCAGCCCGATCACCATGCGGATCGGCCGCTGCGGATAATTCTGCGCATGCGCACTGCCCAACACCATTGCCGCGAACAATGCCGCAGCCCAGCCGCAATTGTTTGTCATTTTTCTCCTCCCTCCATACTGCCTGCAATTTACCATTGATCAACACAATTCATCCCCGGATTGACCGCTGCGACACGCTTCGTCACACTGCCTGCGCCGCCATGAAGCCGATATGAATCCGATTAACCGCCGCGTCGGTATTTATTTCGCCCTGCTGCAGCTGTTTTTTACGCTGACGTGGACGGTCTACATCATTTTTCTGCCGCGGCTCGCCGCCGAGGCCGGCATTCCCAAATCGTGGATCCTGTGGATTCTCGTCGCCGACCAGCTGGTGTTCGTGATCGCCGACTGGGTGATGGGCGCCAGGGCGGATCGCATGGCGCGCATCGTCGGCCGGCTCGGCCCGCGCCTGGCGCTGATCACCTTGTTCTCCGCGCTCGCCTTCCTGCTGCTGCCGTTTGCAGCCCCGCTCGCCAGCCCGCTGCTGTTCCTCGCGTTGACCTTCCTCTGGACCGTCACCTCGTCGGCGCTGCGCGCGCCGCCCCTGATGCTGATCGGCAAATACGCCGGCGCCGGCGCGCAACCGGCCATTACCGGACTGTGGCTGTTCGGTTTCGGCGTGGCCGGGGCGATTGCGCCCTACCTCACGATTGTGCTGCGCGATACCGATGCGCGGATGCCGTTCGCGCTGGCTTCAATCGCCGTGGCCGCGGCCGCATGGGCGCTGGCCTGGGCGGAACGCCATCTCGCCACCGCTGCAGCGCCGGCGCCGGAGACTTCCGTCAGTAAACCGCTGCCTATTGCCGCATTCCTCGCCATCGTTGCGCTCACCGCACTCGGCTTCCAAGTCCATTTTTCACTGAACTCGGCGCCGCAGTACCTGCGTTTTGTGCAAGCCGCCGACCTCGGCCAGTTGATGCCTGTGTTCTGGGTGGGATTCAATCTGGCGATGCTGCCGCTGACCTGGCTGATCCGCCGCCATGGTGATTTCAAGGTGCTGGCCGCGGGTGCGGGCGTGGGCGCCGCTGCCGTGCTCTTTGCCACACAGGCCGGATCGCTGGGCCTGCTGATCGCAGCACAAATCGCCGCGGGCGCGGCGTGGGCTGCGGTGATGTTCGGCGCATTCGGCGCCGCCATCCTGCTCGGACGCACCGGCAGCGAAGGTTATGCCACCGGCGGCATGTTCTCGATGTTTGCGTTCGCCGCGATGCTGCGCATCCTGATGATCGCCACCCAACTCAATCAGGATACCGGCCTGCAGCAGGCGCTGGCCTGGCTGCCCGCCGCCTGCTGGGGCGTGGCTGCGTTGCTGCTGGTGATGCTGCTACGCCGCGCCCGTCCGTCCACCGCCTGATTTCAGCACCAGCGAGAGTTTTTCCGCGCGACTCAGTTGCTTGATCTGGTATTCGCGTTTGCTCGCCGCCGAACGGTCTGGTGCGGGCTCCTGGTACACCAGCACCACCGGCCGCCGCGCGCGCGTATAGCTTGCCGCTGCGCCGTTGCCGGCGTTGTGCTCGGCAATGCGCCGCCCGACGTCACGTGCAATGCCCGTATACAAGGTGCCGTCTGCACATCGCGCGATGTAAACCTGCCATGAACCCAACACCGACCCCGCTGTCTGAATAGGAGGACTTTCCGAAGCCACGTATCATGAGGCCAATGCACACCTTCCGTCATCTGCTGTTGGCGTTAACACTGCTGATCCCCTGTATCGTCGGCGCCGCCGATCCCGCCAAAACCATGTTCGACGTTGAACTCGGCACGCGGTTTCAGTTTCCAGCCTGCGCGCGCGGCGAAGACACCATGACCAAACGCCATTGCTACGCCGGGTCACTGACGGCCAAAACAGCCTGGGGCACCGTGCAATATCACCTGTTCTACCCGCACACTTCATCCACGCCGTGGGCGCGCGGTGAAATGATGGTCGAAGTCATCAACGGCATCATCGAAGCCATCCATATCAACACCTGGGGCATTCAGGGACAGGGCACGGCACTCGAAACGCTGACCAAAAAATACGGCCCGCCGGCGCGCAGCCACAGCGAAACCATCAAGGCGCACCGCTCGCGTAATCCCTCGAAGTTCGCCGAGTGGGACCTCAAGGACTTCACTGTCAAACTCGACGGCACCACGACCACCATCGACTGGGGCCGCGTCACGCTGGCGACACACAGCCACCGGGAGCGCCTCAAATCGCACGGTGCCGGACGCTGAGTTGCGCCAGAAAAATATGTCAAGGTGTTGTTTTTATTAGTACAAATTTCGTCAGGCCGGCAACAAACCACGCCCGCGCAAATAGTGCCGCCCCTTGCCGGAAATATTGAAATGCGCCCCGTCGGCGGCCGAGACCCGCACGTAGTGCAACTGCGCCAGAAAACCCGGATACGATTCAACAATCCGGATATTGACCTGATTGGTCCTGGCGATCTCCTGCGGATGCCCGCGTTCGACACGCGCCAGATATTCCAGAGCGCGCACCGCGTCACCATCAAGCGTGTCCCATTTCCGGATGAACATCTCGAGTTGCTCGTTCAAGCGCCCATTCTCGGCCTTGAGTGCGGCGTATTCCCGCGGCAGCGATTCAAGCTGCGCACGATAAGGCGCTGCAGCCGGCACTTCATTTGGGCCGGTTAACAATTACTTCATGAGTGCGACGTAATTGTTAACCGGCCCCGAGCAATCTGCTGATCCACTCCACTGGAATTCCTCTTCTGACCCTGTTTGCAAAGGCGCGATTCCACCCAAATTGCCCGCCGCTTTCCCCTTTGTGAGTCTGATGCATAATGCAGCCTCAATCTGAACAAGGAAGACCCATGGCATCAATCACCACCGCTAGCGGACTGATCATTGAAGACCTCGTCACCGGCGACGGCGCGGAAGCGACCGCCGGCATTGAAGTCACGGTGCATTACACCGGCTGGCTCACCGACGGCAAAAAATTCGACTCGAGCAAGGACCGCGATGATCCCTTTGTGTTTCCGCTGGACGGCGGCCGCGTCATCCGCGGCTGGGACGAAGGCGTGCAGGGCATGAAAATCGGCGGCAAACGCAAGCTGACGATTCCGCCGGCACTCGGTTACGGCGCACGCGGCGCGGGTGGCGTGATTCCGCCGAACGCCACACTGGTGTTCGAAGTCGAATTGCTCGCGATCGGCTGAGCCTCCCATGCCCGGCAAAACCATCAAGGTCCGCTCGCGCAACAACGGCGAATTCGACTGCTACATCGCCAAACCCGTCAGCAACAACAAGGTGCCGGCGATCGTGCTGGCCTCTGCGGTGCACGGCGTCAATGCCGACATCTGCGGCATTGCCGACGAGTTCGCCGCAGCCGGTTATATCGCCGCTGCACCCGACCTGTTCTGGCGTACCATCCCCGGCCCGCTGCCGCGTGAAGACGAACGCGCCGGACAACGCTCGCAGCCACGGATGCCGGTGTTGAAGTCCGGTGAAACCGACATGGCCGACACGCTGCTCGCCGTGCGCCAGTTGAAACAGCACAACGGCCGCGCCGTGGCGATGGGTTTTTGTTTCGGCGGCCCGTTCGCGATCCTCGGCCCCAAGCGCCTCGGCTACGATGCCGGCATCGGCTGCCACAGCACGCAGATGAAGGATTTCCTGCAGGAATTCGACGGCCTGACCAAACCGGTGTGTCTGATCTGGGGTGACCAGGACACCGCTGCACCGCCGGACGTGCAGGCCGCGTACGTCGCCAGGGCACAAACCCTGGGCAGCCTGGAAGTGCACATCTTCCCCGGCATCCTGCATGGCTACATGATGCCGGAGAATGCCAAGGCCTACAGTGCGGACACGCGCAAATTCTCTATGGACAAGGCATTGGCATTGCTCAGCGCGCTGCGCTAACTTCCGTGATTAGGTAACTATGTAATTAAGTGACCAGTCGGGCCACTGTAATTACATAGTCACCTAATCACTTAATCACGCTTTTAAAACTACTCGGCGCGAATCCCCGCCTCCCGAATCACCCGCCCCCACTTCTCCGACTCGTTGCGCCAGAACGCGGCGAACTGCTCCGGCGAATTTCCCACCACGTCGGCGCCCATGCCGGCGATCCTGTCGCGGATCTCCCTGTCCTGAAGCACCTTGGTGAAATCACCGTGGATGCGCACGATCAGATCTTTCGGTGTGGCCGCCGGCACCACCAGGCCGAACCAGTTGGTCAACTCGTAACCCTTGACGCCCTGCTCGGCGATGGTCGGCACATCGGGCAGCGCCGCGGCGCGTTTCGCCCCGAGCACGCCCAGTGCCACCAGCTTTTTGTCACGGATGTACGGCAGCGCCTGCAGCATGCTGTCGTAAGTCAGTGACACATGCCCGCCCAGCAGGTCGGCAAAACTGGGGCCGCTGCCCTTGTACGGCACATGGGTGATTTTTACGCCGGCGAGGCGATTGAAAAGTTCCCCGCCGAGGTGCGGCGCGCCGCCCGCACCGGAGGACGCGTAGGTGATTTCACCCGGTCGCGCTTTGGCCAGCGCAATCAACTGCGGCACGGTTTTCGCCGGCAGCGACGGATGCGCCACCATCACAAAATGCACATCCACCACCTGCGTCACCGCCGCCAGGTCTTTCAGCGGATCAACCGTCATCCTCACATAGAGGTGTTTATTCGCCGCAAGGTTGCCCAGCGTCGCAATTGCCCAGGTGTATCCATCGGGGGCGGCGCGCGCCGCGAATTCAGTGCCGATGATGCCGGCCGCGCCGGCGCGATTCTCGACGATCACCTGCTGGCCGTACTGCGCCGAGAGTTTGGGTCCGACCACGCGCGCGACGATATCCACGCCGCCGCCCGGAGGGAACGGCACCACGATGCGCACCGGCTTCGCCGGGAAGCTCTGCGCCATCACTGCGCAGGACAGCGCCGCGCATACCGCAGCTGTTATTGCTTTCATCATGAAACGCATCATCACTCCCCCTGTTTTTATTTATGCCGCAACTGCCGCCTTGCCCGTCAGCACCCGCTCCGCATGCCAGGCCGTGGCCTTGATCGACGACCACACCGGCCTGCCGAACTCACGTTCAAGCCGGGGCATGATGTCGCGGGTCGGCAACTGCGAACAGGCGATGAACAGCGCATCGGCATCCGGCACCATGGTCTCGCGCGCCAGTGCCGCAATCTGCTGCGCTGCGATCGCCGCCAGTTCATCGGTGGTTTCCGCCTTGAAACTCGCCAGCTTCAGCACTGTGATGCCGGATTGCTCCAGATAGGCACGCAGCCGCTCGTTGACGAAATCCAGGTACGGCGTCACCACGGCAATGCGTTTGGCGCCGATGTGGCGCAGCGCCTCGATCATCGCGCTGGCGGTCGTCACCACCGGCTTGCCGGTGATCGCCGCAAGTTTTTCCTGGATTTCCGCGTCACGCGCCGGTCCGCCGATAAAACCGGCAGCGGTGCAGCCGTAGGCCACGATATCGGTCTGCGCCGGATCGTAATCGCGGGCCAGTTCCAGGGCCTGCGCAACATAAGCGGGAATTTCCGCGGGACCGAGCAGCCCCTTGCCGCGCGGAATGCGCAAGGTGCGGCACTGCGAACCCGGTAGCCAGTCGAGCAGTTCCGGTTCCATGGTCGTATTGTTGGCGGGCACCATCAGCCCAAGCTTCACCGTCATGATTCCTCCTCCGGGAGCGGGTGCAATCCGTGCATTCTAACGTGTCGCCGAAACACCCCCTGCCGCAATAACCAACTGATTTTATTTTTATTTCAACCACCTGCCTGCTGCTTGCGTATCAGGCATTGCAGCATCCCGCGTTGCTGCTCACTCAATTCCGGCGCCGCATCCTGCGGTGCCCAGCGCCGTTTGAACGCCGCCACCGCCGACCACGGCACCGACACGTCGTAACCCATTGCGCTCAACAGCGTTGCATCATCCAAGCCCGTCGCTACAGGATCGAACGGCGGCTCACACCACAGCCCGAAACCTGCAACGGCCAACCGCCGCCACGGAAACAACGCACTCGGATCGACTTTGCGTCCCGGCGCGACATCGCCGTGGCCCAGAAAGTTCGCCGTTGGAATGACCCAGCGCGCCTTGAGGTCGCCGAGCAACTCAAGCAACGCGATGATTTGTGCATCAGCAAAGGGTTCGCGCCCGTTGTTGTCGAGCTCAATGCCGATCGATGACGAGTTGATGTCACGGTTGCCGCCCCAGTACGCATCGCCGGCGTGCCAGGCGCGCTTCAGCTCGTCCACCAGGTAAATGATCCGGCCGTCGCGCGCGATCAGGTAATGCGCGCTGACTTCGCGGGCGGGATTGGTCAATGTGGCCAGTGCGCGTTCGACCGTGTCATTGGTGGTGTGATGGATGATCACGTAATTCGGCCGCCGCTCGCCGACATTGGGCGAGGGCCGCACCTCCACCGGCAGCGTGGTGTACACGGGCAACTGCGCACAGGAGGACAGCAGCACGGCTGCCGCCGTCATCCACCGCCAACCGATCATCCGCTCCGCCATAGCCGCTCCATCCCGGTCATACCCATCGCAGATAATTACTGTACCACGCGTGCCACCTGTTACCCTGCCGCTGATGAATACCTACAGCCCGCAGCCCGAGACCACGCGTGCGATCTCGCGCGATGACCTCAACATTCTGCCGGTACGCCGTTACGAAGGCACGGTGACGCTGGTCGACACCCCGGCGCTGCTGTTTACCGCCCTCACCGACATTCGCAGTGAACGCGTGGTCGGGATCGACACCGAAACCCGGCCCGCTTTCCGCAGGGGCGAAAGTTATCTGCCGAGCATCGTGCAGGTGGCCACCGCGAACATGGCCTACATCTTCCCGCTGCGTTACACCGACACCCACGACGTGATCGCCGAAATGCTCCAGGCGCAGGGCACCGCCAAGGCCGGCGTTGCGCTGGCTTATGACCTGCGCACGCTGAAACAGGTATTTCCGTTCACGGAAAAACACGTGGTCGATCTGGGCCAGGTCGCCAAACGCCACGATTACGGTCAGAGCGGCGTGCGCAACCTCGCCGGCATCTTCCTCGGTTACCGCATTCCCAAGGGCGCCAAAACCACCAACTGGTCAGCGCCGCAACTGACGCCGGCGCAGATCATTTACGCGGCGACGGATGCCTGGGTGTGCCGCGAGCTGTATCTGAAATTCGAGAAGAGCGGGCTTATGCGCTGAAGGATCGCCGCGCTGCCGGACTTCGGTCTGTTGCGCTGAAGGATCGTCGCGCTACCGGGCTGTTGCGTTGATAGTTCGCCGCGCGGCCCGCGTGCAGCACCATTGCCCAGTCAGCCCTACTCTTTCGGAATCTTGGCCGCCGTAATCACTTTGCCCCAGGCCGCGATCTCGGTCTTGATCTGGGCGAGAAATTCCTGCGGCGAGTTGCCCTCGGGCTCGATGCCCAAACCGGCCAGGCGCCCGGCAATCTCCGGCTTGCGGATGATCGTTGCGAGTTCGCGATGCAGCCGGCTGATCACTGCTGGCGGCGTGCCCCTGGGCGCGTGCAGGCCATACCAGGACAGCACTTCATAACCGGGCACGGTCTCGGCAATCGTCGGCAGGTCAGGGGCCGAGACAATACGCTTCGCACCAGTGACGCCCAGCGCGCGCAGCTTGCCCGCCTTGATGTGCGCAAACGCCGAGGAATAGGCGCTGATCAGCATCTGCACCTGGCCGCCGATCAAATCCGACAGCGCCGGTCCCGCACCCTTGTACGGCACATGCACGATGTCGATGCCGGCAAGATATTTGAACTGCTCACCGGCCAGATGTGCCGTCGAACCCGAACCGGCCGATGCGAAATTGATTGATCCCGGCCTGGCTTTCGCCAGCGCGATCAGTTCTTTCACCGATTTCGCCGCGACCGACGGATGCACCACCAGCACCAGCTGGCTTGAACCGATGCGGCTGATCGGGATGATGTCTTTGGTCGGGTCATAAGGCAACTTCAGACGCAGATTCGGCGCAATGACGATCTCGCCGCCGGCCGACATCAGCAAGGTATAACCGTCCGGTGTGGACTGCGTCAGCAGGGTGACCGCCAACGTGCCGCCGGCGCCGCCCCGGTTGTCGATGATGATTTGCTGGCCGAGAGCCTCGGTCAGATGCGGCGCAACCAGCCGCGCTGCCAGATCGCTGGGGCCGCCGGGCGGATAACTGATCAGCATGCGCACCGGGCGCACGGGATATTTCATCTCTGCGGCCTGCACCACAGCCATCTCGGTCACTGCCAGTCCCGAAATCATCAACACGGCCACGGCCGCGAACGCCTGTAATGGTTTGCCGATCAGTTTGCCGATCATCGTAGTCATCTCCCCTCCGGTTTCCGCATGGTGGCGGCCGCACTGTAGCGCGCTCCCCGCCGACACTCAATCTTGGCGCAACCTGCATCACGAATTGCGCTAAAGTCGATGAAAAAAATGCTCAGCGCCCACACTCCGGAGGAGTCACATGAACACCCACCATCTGCTGGCCGCCGTCACGGCCGCACTGCTCGCCGCTGCACCCGCGCAGGCACGCGTCACCCGTATTGTCATCGACGAAACGGTGTCGCCCGCATTCTGCAAAGGCGACAGTTGCGGCTCCTGGGGCAACGCCGGTCAGTACGAACAGATTGCCGGCCGCGCGTTTGGCGAACTCGATCCCGCCGATCCGCTGAACCGCCTGATCCAGGACATCCAGCTCGTGCGCGACCCCGACGGCAAGGTGCGTTACGTCGCCACCTTCGTCATCACCCGGCCCGTCGACATGAGCAAGGCCAGCGGCCTGCTGTGGCACGAAGTGCCCAACCGCGGCCGGCCGGTGCTGATCTCGACCCAGGAGCGCGAATTCGGCGACATCGGCCTCGCCACCGCATGGCAGGGTGACAACGCCAGCATGAGCCCGACCCTCGGCACCGCATTGCGCGCCACCATGAGTGCCGGCGGCAACCACTGGCTACAATTGCCGATCCCCAAAAACACCGACGGTTCACCCGTCACCGGCCCGGTATTCGCACGCATCATCAACCGCAACGGCCCCGGCGCGCAGCCGCTGATCGTGCAGACCAACCCGGTGCCGTACATGCCGGCGAGCCTCGACACCACGAAAGCCACGCTCGTCTCGCGCGACCACGAAACCCTCGACGGCAAAGTAAAGGGCGAAACCGCCATCGCCGCTGCCGACTGGAAATTCTGCGGCGGCGGCACTTTCGACGAACCGGTGGCGTTTACAAAGCTTCCGCTGCAAATCTGCCTTAAAGGCGGCTTCAGCGCCGCGAAACTGTATCAGGTGGTCTATACCGCCAAAGATCCCTATCCGCTGGGCATCGGTTTTGCCGCATGGCGCGACCTGGGCGCTTTTTTCAAATACGAAAAACAGGATGATGCCGGCACGCTCAACCCGCTCGCCGGACGCATCACCCACAGCATCGCGCGCGGCCGCTCCCAGTCCGGCAACTACCTGCGCGGCTGGCTGCACCTCGGCTTCAACCAGGTCGAAGATAAACAGTTCACAACCCCGCGCCGCGTGCACGACGGCATGTGGCCGGTCATCGCCGGACGGCGCATTGCACTTAATTTCCGCTGGGCCCAGCCTGACGGCGTGCTCGAGCTCTACCAGGCCGGCAGCGAAGGCCCGCAATGGTGGCAGCCGTATCCCGACCACGCGCGCAACCTGCCCGCGCGCAGCATTCAGGACCGCTGCATGGCCAGCAAAACCTGTCCGAAAATCATCGAACACTTCGGCGCCGCCGAAATCTGGGCGCTGAAACTCGGCCCGGAATGGGTGGGCACCGATCCGAAAGAAGACATTCCGCTGCCTGACAACGTGCGCCGCTACTACATCGCCAGCAGCACCCACGGCGGCGGACGCGGCGGCTTCAACGCGAGCCTCGCTGAATTCCACAAAGCCGCGAAACCGGTCGACTGCCCCGGCAACAACTGGGGCAATGCCGTGCTGCCGGCCAACCCGCTGTCGCACGACGAACCCTGGCGTGCGATCACCGTGCACTTCCGCAACTGGGTGATGAAAGACACTGCGCCGCCGCCGAGCCGTTATCCGACCATCAGTGCCGGCCAGCTCGTGGCGCCGAACAAGGCTGCGATGGGCTTCCCGACGCTGCCGGGCCTGCGCGCCACCGCGCCAGAACCGGACCTGATCAACCCGCTGCTGGATTACGACTGGGGCGCGCAATTCGATCCGAACGATGCCTCGGGCATCCCGGGCAATGCGCCACCAAAAATAAAACAGGCTTTGAAAATGCTGGTGCCGAAAGTGGACGCCGACGGCAACGAAGTGGGCGGCATACCGGTGGTATTACTCGGCGCGCCGCTGGGCACCTACCTCGGCTGGAACATCACCGCCGGCGGCGCGCGCCCCTTCCATGCGGGACAACTTTGCAATTACGCCGGCGGCATGATCCCTTTCGCAAAAACCAGAGCCGAACGTGAAGCCGGCAATGACCCGCGTCCATCGCTCGAAGAGCGTTACGGCGACCACGCGGGATTTGTCGCGGCCGTGAGCAAGGCCACCGAAAGCGCAAAAGCTGCCGGATTCCTGCTGGAGAAAGATGCCGCCACACTGATCAAGGCGGCGGAAGCAAGCAATGTGCTGAAGTAACCGGCAGCAGCGTGCCGCGGAAACCGCTAACGCGCGGCGGTTTCCAGCCCCTGGATCATCCGCCGCAGTTGATCGCCGGCGATGAGTTCAATGTCGATGCGGTTTTCCTCGACAAAACGGCGCGCCTCGTCGGTGAAGGTGCCGGAGGTCACCACGAACACCCCCGCCGCACCTTCGGTCGCGGCCACGCCGCAGATTTCGCGCACCACTTTCACGCCCACGCGCTGCATGCGCCAGTGCTTGCATTGCACCAGATAACGATCCGTGCCGATACTCGCCACCACATCAACGCCGCCATCGGGATCGCGGTCGCCGCGCTGCTCGACGCTGAAACCCTTGCGCCGGAAAAACTCCCCCACCAGGTTCTCGAACTCGCACCAGGTCAGCATTTCCAGCGCCACATGCCCGCGCTCACCCGCGACATCGACATAATTCTTGTGGTGTTTGTAGCGCAGCCAGGCCGACAATGCCGCGGCGGAGAGGAGCACCCCCGGCAACAGATATTGCAGCCCCGTCGCCAGACTGCGCAACACCGGCAGAACCTTATCGTCTCCCGCGAATGACAGCGGTGGCGGAGTACGCAGAAGCCCATACAACACCGCCCACGACAGCAGCGCCACAACCACACCGGCCCACCACGGCAGCCGCACCGTCAATGCAAAGACATCCTCAACCGGATTTTTCCTGCCATGCGCCATGCCCCCTCCCGATGTGGACATTCTGTAGTCATCATCGCCGGCGCACCGGCGCAATACTGCACACTCGCCCGCAACAACCGCCACGATCGCACGGCGCCCACAGCGTAACTCCGCGTCACTTGGCATCACCGAAAAATAAATTTAACCTATTGTTTTTATTGACTAATTTATCGGCACTGCGGATTATGGCGCGGCACCCAAGGGCACAGTGTTTGTCGGCACCCGCACCATCGGCCACGTTTATGCCGTGATCGATCGCGCACCAGAATTAACAACACACCGCCGGCATGACAAGCTGTTGTTGCAGCGGACGCGCTCAATGCGTCAGTTGCAGGGTCACGCCCACCAGCGCCGCGCGCCCCGGTGCCGGCTCGTAATAACGGCCATTGGTATCGGCGACGATGACCGAACCGATGTAGGCCCGGTCCGACACATTGTCGATGCGCAGGAACTCGGTCAGCCGCCAGCCCTTGCCGCGCTGCTGGAAACCGGCGCGCAGATTGCCCACCGTGTAGGCGGCGGCGAACTCGCTGTTCTGGTCGTTCACGAACACCTTGCCGCTGTGGCGCAGCTCGACCCCGGCATGAAAACCGCTCGCGGCATGGCGCCACACCGCTTCGGCATGGAACAGATTCGCAGCCACGCCCGGCAGCCGGTTGCCCGCCGCCACCGCGACCGGCAGCGCACCCGACGTGAATGACTGCCGGAACTGCGCATCCAGCAGCGTCCACGCCAATGTGCTTTCAAACCCCTGCGCATACTGCTGCTGCCACGCCAGCTCCATGCCCTTGCGGCGCGTACCCGCGGCATTCTTGAAATCGGTGCGTCCACCGGCCGCGCTGTTGACCACGATCTCGTCTTTGGTATCAATGCGGAACAGCGCCAGATTCACATGGCCGCGCTCCCCCGTCAGCGCCTTGATGCCGATCTCGCGATGCAGGCTGTTGGAAGGCTTCAACGCAAAATTGAGCCCTGTCACCAAGCCCGGCCGATAGGCCAGTTCGGCAAACGTCGGTGTCTCGAAACCGCGCCCGGCATTGGCATAGGCATTGAGCATGGGCGTAAAACGCCAGATCGCGCCCACCGCGGGCGTAGTGCGCGAAAAATCCACCGCGCCGCTGTCATCCGGATTGCCGGCGGCGATGAAGTAATCCTGCGAATCGAAACTCACCCGGCTGTGGCGCAGGCCGGCGAGCACACCCAGCTGCGGCGTCACCTGCCACTCGCCCTGCGCATAAAAATCGGTATTGACGACCTTGTCGTCTTCATTCCGCTTCAGCCCGCCGGTAACACCGTTGTTGTTGATGAAGCCCTGCCGGCGCTCCGCCATCCGGTCATGGTCAACGCCTGCGCTCACCATCATGCGCCTGCCCGCCACCTGCGACTCACGCGACCAGCGCAGGCCGACACCGCCATAACCGCGATCCAGATCAACGACGCCGCCGGAATTGGTGGCCGCCGCCTGTACGGCCAGCGGAATCGCCAGATGCTGCGTCACCTGGCGGTCGCCGAAATAAGCCCGCGCATTCAGGGTGTCGCCGCCCGCCAGCGGCACTTCCCATGTCATGCCGGCCTGCACCTGGGCAGTGCTCTTGCGGGTATTGAACACATAGGCGTTGGCAACCGCCTGCCGCGGATTGGCCGCCACCTGCGCGGCGGTCAATCCGAGCGGATCCTGGGCTTCGGGCTGGTCGAGCGCATTGAATACCAGCGTCACCCGCCCGGCACTGCCCAGATCGTATTTGAGCTTGGCGTTGGCCTGATCGCGCCGCGCCGAACTGTGGTCACGGTACCCGTCGGTCTCGAAGCGCGAAACATCGACCAGCACATTGAGCGGTCCGTGCTGTCCGCCGTACTGCGCGCCCAGCTTCCAGCTGCCGAAACTGCCAGCGACGGCGCTCGTTGAAAACGTCGGATCCACCGGCCCGTCAGCGGTAAAAATCTGCACCACGCCGCCGGCCGCGTTGCCGTAGAGGCTGGAGAAGGGGCCGCGCAACACCTCGATGCGCTGCGCCGACGACAGATTGAACGATGCCGCCTGGCCCTGGCCATCGGGCATGGTCGCCGGTATGCCGTCGGCAATCAGCCGGATACCGCGCACGCCGAATGCCGAACGCGCGCCAAAACCGCGGGAGGATATCTGCAGGTCCTGCGCGTAGTTCTGCCGGTTCTGCACTGCAATGCCGGGCACGCGCCCAAGGGCTTCGGAAAGATTGACCTGCGGATTGTCCTCGCGGATCGCGCGCTGATTCACGCTGTCGATGGATACCGGCAGATCCATGCTGTCGCGCCCGGCGCGCGTGGCGCTGACCGTGACCTCAGGCAATACAGCAACCGGCCGCGATGCCTCCTGCGCCTGCGCGGCAGCGGCGAGCGCAAAACCCGCCGCCGCAACACATCCTGTTTGCAAAGACTTCATCGCCACTCCCCGACCGATGGGTGCGCCACTTTAAACGAATGGCGCCACTCCGATCAGCCAAAGATGCAGGCCCGATACCAGCGCCACCCACACCCCGACCCCGGCGATCACCGTCAGCACGGTACGCAAGCCGTCACCGGCAGGACAGGTTGCGCCCGCCGCGCGATCACGTTGGCGTGAAGTGATGAATCCGATCGTCGCCCACACCAGAAACGCCCCGAACAAAATCACATCCACCAGCCGGCCGTTGGAAAGCAGATGCGCGAAAGCCCAGACCTTGATCCCCGCGTACATCGGGTGCCCGAGCGCCGCCTTGATGTGATTGCGCGGCACATAAGCCGCGGCCACCAGCACCAGCGACACCAGCATCAGCAGCGCGGCAATATGGCGCATGAACTGCGGCGGGTTGTAGAGCACGGCGGATTCGTACCGCGCCTGTCCGTAGCCCCACACCAGCAGCACAAAACCGGCGATTGAAATCAGCGCGTACACACCCTTCCACGGATTGAGTCCCGTGCGGGCAATGGTTCGCGCGCGGAAACCGTCGGCGACAATGCGGGTCGAATGCACGCCGAGGAAAAATATCAAACCGAGTATCAGATAAGTCATGTATTTCCCTTGAGTAATGGCAAAGCCGCAATAACGAAATTCAGCTACCTTTCGCGGTTCGATCTTTGGCCGAACGCCCCCACATCACCCAGGCCACTCCGGCCAGCAGTACCAGCATCCCGCCCACCAGCACCAGCAGTGCCTCGTTGAGTATCGAATCCCGCACCGGCGCACGACGCGGATCGGTCGCCGCCGCCAGCGCGCTCACAGTGACGGGGGCTGCCGCCACAGGATTGCGCACGAGTGGCACCTCCGTCGCGACTTGCACCGCCGCGACCACATCGGGTTTTTCCCACTGGCGCTGCAGTTGCGCCACAGCGGCCTCCAGCTTCGCCACCCGCTTCAGCATCGCGGCCAGCGTTTTTGCATCCACGTCCGACAACGGTTCCGCGCGCGGAGTCTTGCGGGCGACCACCTTGCCCGATGCAGCCACCGGCCCGGGCACACTTGCGCGCCGCGCTGCAGCCACGGCAACCGGAACCACCACCGGTAAATATTCCGCCGCGGCCGTTTCCCGCTGCGCGCGGTAACCGGGCGGATCGAGCAGCGCGGTATAGCCGCGCATGATGCGCGCCCCATCCGATTCGAGTTCGACCAGCAGATAGACAAACGGCTCGTTGAGCGGCCGCACCGAGGTGACTTCAATCACGCGGCGGCCGTTCGGGCGGGTGCCGATGTTCAGGCGGGTCGCGGCGAGCGCCGGGTTGTAGCGGAAGTCTGCCGGCGGATAACGATCCGGCGACGCCAGACGCGGCAGCAGCGTGCTGCGTTCATCGGGGTAAGACAGCAAATCGATTTCGGCGCGGAAGGGTTCCCCCATCGCCGACAACACGACAAGTTTTCCAAGGCCTGAGGCGTTTGCGGCCGACGCGATCAACAGCAGCAGTGTCACTGATAATCCGCGCCATGTCAGGACAGATCTGACGATGTCACCCCCCGATCCACAAATTACGCCGAAAGGTACTCCCTTGCCGAAAGAGATGCAACTAAGCCATTAAGAATATTGAGGAATTCAGATTTCCCCGGAATCAGCCCCTCGCCAATTACCAATCACCAGTCACCAGTCACCAGTCACTAAACCGTACTCCCCGCCGCATGGCCCGACGCCCAGGCCCACTGAAAGTTATATCCCCCCAGCCACCCTGTCACATCCACCACCTCGCCGATGAAATAGAGCCCCGGCACGCTGCGCGCCTCCAGCGTTTGCTGTGACAACGCATCGGTATCCACACCACCCAGCGTGACCTCGGCCTTGGCATAACCCAGCGTGCCCGAAGGCTGGATGGGCCAGCCTTTCAGCGTCTCGGCGATGGTGCCGAGCACCGCGTTCGACAACTGCGCCAGCGGCTGCGTCCAGCCGTGCAGTTCGGCAAAGCTCAGAGCAAAGCGCCGCGGCAGATGTTCTGCCAGCAACGTCCCCAATCCCTGCTGATCACGGCGATGTTCATTCAGCCATGCACCGGCATCAAGATCCGGCAACAGGTCAATCGCCACCGGCCCGCGCGCGCCGCCCGACTGCCAGTACGACGACACCTGCAGGATCGACGGCCCCGACAGACCGCGATGGGTGATCAGCGCCGCCTCGCGAAACGCCGGATAAACCGCGCCGCGCGGCACTTCGACACAGGACGTCACCGCATCAAACGATGACCCGGACAACGCACCGAAGCGTTCCAGCCACTCCGGCGGCGCCGCCAGCGGCACCAGCGCGGGTTTGGGCTGCACGATGGCCAGTCCAAATTGTTCGGCGAGGCGATAACCGAAAGGGGTCGCGCCGATTTTGGGAATCGACAAACCGCCGGTGGCCACCACCAGCGTGCGGCTGCGGTAACTGCCCTGTGCAGTTGCCACCGCAAAACCCGGCGCATCGCCTTCGAGCCGCGCCACCCGCTCCACCGTCACCGGCGCCGCCCACTGCACGCCGGCGGCGTCACACTCCGCCTTGAGCATGGCGATCACCTGCTGCGCGCTGTCATCGCAGAACAACTGGCCGAGATTGCGTTCGTGATACTTGATGCCGTGGCGCTCGATCAGCGCGATGAAATCGCGCGGCGTGTAACGCGCAAGGGCCGAGCGACAGAAGTGCGGATTGCGCGAAAGAAAATTCGTCGGGCCGACCTCGCGGTTGGTGAAATTGCAGCGCCCGCCGCCGGAGATGCGGATCTTTTCAGCGAGGACGGTGGCGTGATCTACCAGCAGCACACGCCGCCCGCGCGCACCGGCCACGGCCGCGCACATCATGCCGGCGGCACCGGCACCCAGAACAATGACGTCGAAATCCATGTGCAGCCTGATGCGAAAGGGTGGGCATGATACCGCGCCGGGCCATACCTATCCCGTCACCCCGGCGGGCAAAAGCCCGCCCCCGATTACTTCAATTTGATCGGCTCGTTCGCCTTGGGCTTATTGAGAAACCCGCCGGCCACCGGGATGGCCTTCTTATCCTTCTTGGGTTTCTTCTGTTCCTTGTTGCTGCGTTGCTGACCTTTGGCCATGGCCGTTCTCCTTGTAGAGTCTGCATGTTAAAGCAGAACACGGTGGACATAGCTGTTTTCTTCTGCTTAGCGCAGAACGTCGGATTTCGCTGGGTTAACCCGACCCACGAACTGCAGGCTGCCTGGTTACGGGCCGTGCCTCAGCATCGACAGGAGATTCAGGCAGATCAGATGCGCGATGCGCTGTTTCTCGCGGGGCGACTGCTTGCGCCGGAGTTGACGACAGAGCACGCGGGCCGCGGTCAATTCAGGCGGGAGCCAGCGCTTGACCAGCGGGTTGCTCCGGACGAATGGCTTCTTGCCGAACAAGTCGCCGGATTGCCCGGTAGTGCTGATGACGTTTTCCATATTGCACCTCGCTCACGCGTAACGGGCTGCTTTCAGAGTGCGCGCCATGCGAACGTTGCACCATGCGCATCTGCTTCGACCAGAATCGTCATCGCCAGTTAACGCTTCGTCGCCCGCAACCACTGTGCTCTGGAGCACATAGCGCAAGATTCCTGTTGCGGATTTACCGGAGAAGGCTGCTACGCCGGATCGAAAGTGCGGCAGTTTTGCATGAAGCAGCCAGCTGATACTGCGCATCGACTGAAAGTCGCGCAGCACAATTCATGACGGATCAATCACTTGATCGAGACAGTTCAAGCAAAACATCTAAAGCGTAGTGGATGAACCGCATATCCCGCTCCTGCGCCATGCTGATCACCGTCAAAAGTGATTCGATGATCAACCCCGGCATTGATGCGGGCAAGATCATGGTCGCGGAATCATGGTTCCTCAAACAAGGCTTATCCGGTGAGCAGGCTGGGCGCTACCGCCGCTGACGCCAGATCAATCCGGCTTCACCCCAATATCGCCGAAATCCATTGGCGGCCCGATGCGGAGGAGACCTCGTGAAATACCCACACACTCAATCCGCGCGCGCCCCCGAAACAGCCACCACTTTGGTCCATTTCTCGATATCGCGCTTGATGACTGCGGCGAAATCCTCGGGTGTACCGCCGACAATTTCACCACCCTCGGCGGCGATGCGTTTTTTCATGTCATCGGTGCGCAGGATTTTCACGGTCTCAGCATTGAGCCGGGCAATGATCTCGCCGGGCGTGCCTGCGGGTGCGAGCAGACCATACCAGGTCCCCGCGTCGTAACCCGGGAGCCCCGATTCGGCAATGGTCGGCAGTTCGGGTACCGCAGAAGAACGCCTTGCGGTGCTGACACCCAACGCCTTCAACTTGCCACTTTTGACATGCGGCAGCGCGGGCGGCAGGTTGAGAATCGCCAGGGAAATTTCTCCCGTAATCACGCCCAGCACCGCAGACGGCGCGCCTTTGTACGGTACATGCACCATCTTCACGTTAGCCATGCTGCGGAACAGCTCGCCCGAGAGGTGGGCCGTGCTGCCGTTACCGCCGGAACCGAAGGTGAGATCGCCGGGGCGCGCCTTGGCAATGGCAATCAGGTCTTTCGCCGATTTGACCGGCAGCGAGGGATGCACGATCAGGATGTTCGGCGCCGAAGACACCAGTACGATCGGCGCAAAATCACGCACCGCGTCATAAGGCAGCTTGGGATACAGCGCGGAGTTCACCGAATGCGAACCAGCGCTGCCCATGATCAGCGTGTACCCGTCTGGCGGCGACTTGGCGGCAATCTCCGCACCGAGGCTGCCGCCCGCACCCGGACGCGGATCGGTCACCACCGGCCGGCCCAGCGCTTCACCCAGTTTCTGCGCGACCAGGCGCGCGATCAGATCGGGCCCGCTGCCCGGCGCCGACGGCACCACCATGCGTATCGGCTTGGCGGGATAGGACTGTGCCGGTACCGGGATTGCGACAGCAATCAGCAGCAGCGCAGCTAACCGCCCCAATAATGCGTTGTTCATGACACTCCTCCAGTTCAGTGACTGCACGGCCGATAAAAATTCAAAAGTCACACAGCGGATTTCAGTCATGCCGCTCACCTACAATGACTTGAGTTTCCCCAACGCAGCCGCAACAGCCCTTGCAGCCGCCAGCAAATCAGCAAACAGCCGTTCATCGATATTCAGATCGCCCTCGTATTCACCGAGATTGCGAACCTCATGACATTTCGCCAGCACACGCCACACATCGGCACCAAGTCCGAGTGTATGCGGCAAAACCTGAAACACGATACAGCGGTTGGCGGGTCGGTAGCCGTGCCAGCGCAATGCCGCAAGGCACAGCGCATGCACTGCGTTACAGTCCAGATCAAAAAGGCCAGATCAAAACGCCCCTCCAATGATAACGCGACGTTGGCCGCATCGCTCAACCGTGCGCGACCCGACCGCTTGAGTCCGGCAAACTCTTTTGCATCCGGCGGCTCGGCGCGCAGCGCCTTGCCCGGACCGCAGAGCGCCTCAAGCGGCAAGGACATGCTCCTCGCCCAGCACCATCAATCGTGGCTGCGACCATACCCGCTTGACGAATGCATTATCCGACCGGACTCGCTTGTCGAGTTCTTTGCGTGAATATACCGTGGAATTGACCGTGCGCCCGGGCTGCTGCGTCGCCACCTCCAGCGCCGCGAACAGTTCGGCGTAGGACAGGGTATCGCTGACTGCCATCAGTTCGATATCGCTGCCAGCGGTATCTTGCCGCCTTGCGACAGAGCCATAGACAAACGCGCTGACGATAGGCGATGCGTACGGCTGTAACGCCGCACGCAGCACATCGACCAGCCCCGAGGTTTTCAGCACCAAGCCACGCAGTTCTTCATACACGGCCGATGCGGCGTTGGCCCGGTAATGCTTCTGATTACCCAAGCGAGAAACCGTCACCAGGTCCGACGCCGCCAGGCGCGCAAATTCGCGCTGCACCGCCCCCGTGCCCGAACCGGCCAACTCGATCAGTTCGTTGGCATAAAAACTTCGCGACGGATTGCCGAACAACACCGCCAGTACGCGCTGCTGCACTTTGGTGAACAGGGCATCCGCAACGCTGATTGGTTCTGGCGTTGCCACTGCGGAGGTCTTGGTGGATTTCTTTATTCCCATTTTGGGTTTGATAAAACCCAAAATGGGTATTTTCAAGCTGTCTGACAAACCGTTCGCATAGAGCCTGACTCAGGACGGAAACACCACTCGGGAAATAATTATAAGCATTTGTTTTTATTGATATTTTAACAATCACCCGAGCCGCTCATCCAGATTGGAATTCGCCGGCAGACGCCGATACGGATGCTGGTTCAGCACGGCATCATCGAGCGCGATGCCGAGGCCCGGTGTCTCCGGCAACTCAAAGCAGCCGTTCACCAGCCTGGGCCTGTAACCACCGACCACGTCATAAAACAGCGGGCTTTCGGCCAACTGATGCTCCAGAATCAGAAACCCCGGCGCCATCGCACACAGCTGCATGCTGGCCAGGTTGCACACCGGGCCCGTGGGATTATGCGGCGCGAAACCCACGCTGCGCTGTGCACAGCGTTCGGCAATGCGCAGCATCTCGGCATAACCGCCGGCATATTTGATGTCAGGCATCACCACATCAAGCAGCCCGCCATCAACAAACGGAGCAAACCCGTCCAGCCCGATCTGGCGCTCGGCACCGGCGAGTTTCATGTCCAGCGCGCGGGTTTCCTGGTGCATGCGCTGCAGCAGCGCAAAGGCATCGGGATTTTCGGAGACGGGACATTCCAGCCAATACAGCCGCGCCGGCTGCAAATCGCGCATCACCTGCCGTGCGCGCGCCTCGTCAAAACGCCAATGGCAATCAACCATGATCCTGACATCGGGGCCCACGGCCTCGCGAATGGCGAGTACCCGCTCGACACCTGCACCCGTGCGGCGCGCAACTTCGGCCGCATCGGCGTCGCCCCAGAACACGCCGTCGAACGGTGCGATTTTCACCGCGGTATACCCCTCATCGACGGCATGGCGCGCCGCGCGGGCGATGCCCTGCGGCGAACGATCACGCGCACCACGGTTGATATTGGCATACACCGGCACCGCCTTGCGCAGCGCCTTGCCCAGCAGCGCATGCACCGGTACACCCGCCTGTTGCGCACGCAGATCCGTAACCGCCTGCTCGATGGCACTGACGATGGAGCTGGCAATCAACCCGCCGGGCGAATGGGGAAACACGCGCAGCAACGGCAACAGTTGATCAAGCGTTTTGCCCACCCATTCCTGGCGCAGATGGTCAGCAACGGCGAGTTGCGCCGTCTCCCAGCCGTTCAGCGAGGCCTCACCGATGCCGGACAAGCCGTTCTCGGCGCTGACGCGGATAAAAAACCAGTTGGTTTTTTCGGAAACGTTCAATATCAACGGCTCAATGCCCGCAATTCTCATGCTTCGCTCCAGTGCTCATGTCTATGCCTCAGGAGCAGTAAATCACAAACCGCTGTTCAGGAATGCATGGCGGACCGGATCGCGGACTCTCAAAATAAATGACCCCGTTCGGGCTGAGTCCTTCGACAGCTCAGGACAGGGTCTGACGAAGCCCCGCCGCCCTTCGGCAGGCTCAGGGCGAACGGAATTGGTTCTTCACCCATTGTTCTATCCCGCAATTAATGTGTTACTGCGAACAATTGTTGCAATAATTTCATTTTACTCAAGAGTTTTCGGGTCGGATAATGGTATGCAAATCGTGGCATGAAAATCGTGGGCACAGGTTCAAAACAAAAGCAGCCGCCACAAATCCGGAGGAGTGTTCATGAACATCGCATCACGCACGCTGCGGCTCGCCCTTGCAGCCAGCCTGCTCATCGCGCCACTGGCCGCCATCGCTGCGAGTTATCCGGAACGTCCGGTGCGCATCGTTGTGCCGGTCTCGGCGGGTGGCGGGGTTGATGCCCTGGCGCGGCTGATCGGCCAGCATTTCAACGCGGTGTGGGGGCAGCCCTTCATCATCGACAACCGGACCGGTGCCGGCGGCAGCATCGGTGCGGAAATCGTCGCACGCGCCGTACCGGACGGCTACACCCTGATGGTGAGCAGCAGCAGCTATCTCACCAACGCGGCGATCCGCACCGTGCGTTACGACCCGATCCAGGATTTCCAGCCTATTTCAAAACTGACGACGAATCCCTACATCATCGTGGTCACGCCGTCGCTGCCGGTAAAATCCGTCAGCGACCTGATCGCACTGGCCAAGGCCAAACCGGATACGGTGACCTATGCCTCCTCGGGCACCGGCGGCATACTGCATATGGGCGGGGAACTGCTGACTGCACTGACCAATACCAAAATGACCCATGTGCCGTACAAGGGCGTCGCCGATGGTTACCCTGCGGTAATCTCCGGCCAGGTGAACTGGATGCTCGGCAGCCCGATCTCGGCACAGCCGCTGATGAAAGCCGGCCGCATGCGCGGCATTGCGGTGACCACGGAGAAACGCTTGAAGGCGCTGCCGGATCTGCAGACCATCGGCGAAACCGTTCCCGGCTACGAAGTCAGTGCGTGGTTCGGCCTGTTTGGCCCGGCCAAACTCCCGCCTGCCATCATTGGGCAGTTGTATAAAGAGGCGTCCAAGGCCGTCAACGAACCCAAGGTGGCCGCGAGCATGGAAGCCGGCGGCACCGAAGTTGTCGGCAACTCGCCCAAAGAATTCACGCAGCAGGCCAAAGCCGAATATGAAAAATGGCGCGGGCTGGTGAAAAAAACCGGCCTTAAGCTTGAGTAAATTCAGCCGGATAATTGCAGCACTTTTTTAGATCCGTTTTAAGGAACAGCCGTGAATAGAATCATTCCCTTCATCTGCACACTGATGCTGGCCACGTCGGTCGCATACGCGCAGACCTACCCGAGCAAACCGATTCGTTTTGTCGTGCCCTCCTCCGCCGGCGGCGGCAACGATTATCTGGCGCGGCTGTTCGGCGCGAAGATCACCGAGAACTGGGGCCAGCAGGTGCTGGTGGATCTGCGCCCGGGGGCGGCCGGCATCGTCGGCTCTGAAATCGTTGCCAAGGCACCGCCCGACGGCCACACCATTTTGATCGTCGCCACCGGCTATGGGCTCAACCCCAGCCTGTATGCCAAGCTGCCGTACGACAGCATTGATGATTTCGCGCGCATCAACCTGCTCGCGTTCTCACCCAATGTACTGGTGGTGCATCCTTCCCTGCCGGTGAAGTCCGTCAAGGAACTGATCGCGCTCGCCAAGTCGCGCCCCGGCGATCTCAACTACGCCTCGTCCGGCGCCGGCACCGGCGGCCATCTGTCGATCGAGCTGCTGAAGTACATGTCCAAGATCAGCATGGTGCACATCCCCTACAAAGGCGCGGGGGATGCCACCATGGCCGCCGTCAGCGGCCAGGTGCAACTGCTGATGACCGCACCCGGTGCTGCCATTGCGTTCATCAAGGCCGGTCGCCTGCGCGCGCTCGCCGTGGGCTCGGCCAAACGCGTCAAGGCGCTGGCGGATGTGCCGACCGTGGCCGAGGCCGCGCTGCCCGGATATGAAGTCGATGGCTACTACGGCATTCTCGCGCCGGGCAAAACACCACGCCCGATCGTTGACAGGCTCTATACTGAATTCGACCGCATCCTGAAGCTGCCGGACATCAATCAGCAGCTGGAAGCCCAGGGTTTTGATCCAGTAAGCTATCCGCCGGACAAATTTACTGAACATGTCAAAAAAGAAATGCAGAAATGGCCGCCGGTGTTCAAGGCGGCCGGTATCAAGGTCAATTAAGGAAACTTTGAGCCGGTCCTTCGGCAGAGCCTGTCCTGAGCTTGTCGAAGGACTCAGGACGAACAAAACTTTTTACAAGGAGTTGATAATGGGGAAAATATTTCTGGTGGTCCCGGATGCGCCGGTTGAAAACGTCGCAGAAATGAAATCCAGCCGCACCCTCGGCAGCGCCGGCATCCGCCTTGGCGTGCTCGACAACAGCAAGGGCAATGCCGACCATCTGCTGAGCCTGATCATTGAAGGCGTCAAAAAAGATTTCAAGGTCGATTCGGTGGTGATGACGCGCAAGCCCTTTTCCAGCAAACCGGCGACCGATGCCATTCTCGACCAGCTGGCGAAGGAGGCAGACCTCGTCGTCAGTGCCATGGCCGATTGAGGGTCGTGCACGTCGTGGAGTGTCCACGACATGGCGCAACTGACCAAACGCGGCCTGCTGGCCGCAGTGGTGTGTTCGGATTCATTCATGAAACTGGGCAAAGCGCAGGCCAAGGTATTTGGCGTGCCTGATCTGCCCTTGCTGGAGATCAAACATCCGCTGGGCGGGCTGAACATGGATCAAGTGCGTGAACGCGCTGCAGTGGCAATGCCACAATTGCTCAAGTTCATCAAAACGTCCCGGGAAAAAACGGCAACGGAAAAACAATCATGACCGCCATCACCACCCTGCTGCAAAAACCCGGCGCACTGATCGAATGTGACGACGACCCGGAAGCCGTATTTGACATGCTGTGCGCCAAGGGCTGGAGCGATGGTTTTCCCGTCATCCCGCCCACACCCGAGCGCGTCGAACGCATGCTGGCGTACTGTGATCGCGACTTCGATCAACCCGTCATCAAAATCCCGCCGCGCTTTGGCGCCGCAACACCGGTGCGTGTCGCCGCCAATGCCGTCATGGCCGGCTGCAAACCGGAATACTTCCCGCTGGTGCTGCTGGCACTGGAAGCCCTCGCCGAGGATCAATACAACCTCTATGGCACGCAGGCGACCACACATCCCTGCACACCGATGCTGATTTTCAACGGCCCGGTGGCGCGCGAAGTGGGCCTCAACTCCGGTCACAACGTGATGGGCAATTATTTCCGCGCCAATGCCACCATCGGCCGCGCGGTGCGGCTGGCACTGGTCAACATCGGCGCCGCGATCCCCGGCACCGGCGACATGGCCACCGCGGGCACCCCGGCAAAATTCAGCTTCTGCGTCGCCGAGAACGAAGAGAGCAGCCCGTGGGAACCGCTGCACGTGGAGATGGGTTATGCAAAAGATACGACCACCGTCACCGTAGTCGCCGCCGAAGGCCCACACAATATCAACGACCACGAAAGCCTGACGCCGGAAGGCATCCTGCGGATGACCTCAGGCACCATGGCCACCACGGGATCGAACAACGCCTATTACGCAGGACAGCCGGTGCTCGCCTTCGGTCCCGAACACGCCGCCACAGTGGCCAGCAAGGGCATGACCAAGGCCCAGGTCAAACAGTGGCTGTTTGACGACGCCGTGATCCCTTTATCGAGATTTTCAGAAGAAAACATCGCGCGGCGCTTCCGCCGCAGAAACGCGGAGCAATACGCCAACGTCCCGCTCGATACCCCCGTGCACATGTGGCAAAAACCCGATGACCTGATCATCATCGTCGCCGGCGGCGCCGGCAAACATTCGCAATACGTGCCGACCTTCGGCATCACGCGGGCGGCGACCAAGCCGCTGAAACGCGCGGATGGCGAACTGGTGAAATCAATAGCGGAATTGAAGCGCGGTTAGTGCGGCAGATACATTCGGGATTTGCGAATAAGCTGGGCGCGGAAAACATGTTCCCGCACCGGGCGGCCGGCGTTGCGCACGCCCGCGTTCTCGCGGGCTTTGCGCAACACCACCACTGACGAAGGTCAGGGCCGCAGTTCAGGGACGCAGATAAGCGTAACCCTCGCGCTGCTGCAGGCGGGCGATTTCCGCTACGCCTGACGGCACAAAAGTCGCCTCGGGAATGAACTTGCTCTTGTCGAGTTTGCGGTTGCGCAGCGTGATCTGGCAGACATCGAACTGGACACCCCGGCTCTTCAGCTCCTCGACCGGAATGTTGTACGGATTGCCGCCCTTGTCCTTGGCGCCGTCGAACAGGAAGTCGATGCCCTGGGCGTGGGAGACCACAACAATCCTGGCCTTGGGATTCACTTCGAGATGGTTGCCGATGTTGCGCAGCGCATTCATCGCCTGGGCGTTGGTGTCATTGATGTGATAAATGACTTTGTCTTCCGCAACGTTGGTTTTCTTGTCGACGCTGGCGCAACCGGCGCCCAGCGCGGCAATAACCAGCAGTGATGCACTCAATACCCTTTTCATAAACCCCTCCAATCACGGAATCAGATAAAGTTATTTTGTAATTTCCGGACACAGCGCGGTCAGACTACTCCGCGCCCACAGGAACTGCAACAGGAGACAACGCCACTCATGAACGCGACCATAACCCGCCACCTCACGATCCGTGGCCGCGTGCAGGGTGTGGGTTTTCGCAATTACATGGCCTACAAGGCAGAGCAGCTCGGCATCAGCGGCTGGGTGCGCAATCGCAACGACGGCAGCGTGGAAGCGGTGGTGCATGGCGCCGAAGCCGCGGTCGGTGAAATCATCGAATGTGCACATCGCGGCCCGCGCGCCTCACAGGTCAGCGGCGTGACGGTCAGTGATGGCGATACCGCAGAAAACTTCGGCGGTTGCTTCGCGACCCGTGCGACCGATTAAAAATACTTTAAAAACAAATACTTATATCAAGTCTTTGCTGCGGCAGCGGCACCCTTGTGGATCGCCACCGCGCGCGCCGCAAGTTTGTCGGCCTCCGGCTTGCGGCCCAGCGCTTCCAGCACCTGCGCCAGATTGTTCAGCGTGTGCGCGACACTGGGGCTGTTGACGCCCAGTGTTTTTTCTTTCATCACCAATGCGCGGCGCAGCACCTTCTCTGCTTCCGTATTGCGTCCCTGCGCATGCAAGGTCGCACCGAGGTTGTTCAGGCTGGCGGCGGTTTTCGGATCATCACCCCAGGTTTTTTCGAATACCGCCAGTACACGGCGATGCAGCTTCTCGGCTTCGGCATATTTTTTCTGCGCCTGCACCACGTCGGCAAGGTTGTTAAGCAGGATCGCTACCGCCGGATCGCGCGGCCCCAGCGCCTTCTCGCGCAACACCAGCGCGCGGCGGAATTCCCTCTCGGCCTCGGGATAACGCTGCGCAAAACGCAGCACCAGGCCCAGCGTGGCAATACTCTGATCGTAGGCACGGTGTTTTTGACCGAAGCTGCGTTCAGCCTCGGCGATGGCCTCGCGCGCGAACATTTCCGCCTGCTGCAGGCTGCCGCGCTGCAGATGCAGATTAGCCTGGTCGGTCAGCATTTTCCATTCGACTTCGCCGGCTGCAACCGGCATCGCCAACATCAGCGCCACCGCCAGCGCGGCACACAGCCGTTTATTCAGTGCCGTAAACAATATTCACGTTCTCCGGCTTCAGCCAGTCATTCAGTGCACGCAGCAGATCCTCGTTGAGATTGACCTGCCACGCCGGGCCGAGCTTCACTTCGCAGCGCGCGCCATTGCTCATGTAATCAATCGCCACCGTGCACTTGCCCTGACGGTGTGGCCCCAGCAGTTCCTTAAGCCTTGCGCCCGAGGACTGGCCATTGCAGGTCAGGCGGATGCCGCGGGCGTAACGGTTGCGTGCCTCATTGAGATCGAGGATATCCATCGCCTCCAGACGCAGTGAGTTGTCGCCCGCTCCACCTCCACCATTCCCCGAATCTTCGGCATCGGGGCTGCGGTAACGCTGGCGCCCGCGCACCTCGATCACCAGCAATTCGTCCTCGCGCAGCTTGTGGCGATGACGGTCGAACACTTCGCGGAACACCACTACCTCGTGTTTGCCGGTGTCGTCGGACAGTGTGACGATGCCCATACGACCGCTGGCGGTGTTCTGCACCCGCACCGACAGCACCACACCGGCAATGTTGGCGGTGCGGCCACCGATGTCGCTGGCGGTCTGCAGATCACCGAGCTTCTTGCTGACCATGCGCCGCACTTCATCGCGGTAGACATTGAACAGGTGATCGCTGCGGTAATAACCCAGCGCGAGTTTTTCGTTCTGCAGCAGTTCCTTTTTGCTCCAGCGCGCAATATTGGCCGGCGCCACTGCGCGTGGCGCGTCAGCCGCGTCACCGAACAGGCTGTTTTGTGAAGCAGAGCGACTGGCCTGCTCCGCACTTTCCAGCGCCAGACCGACACAGGCCATCAGCTCCGCGCGGTTGTCGTTGACGCCGTCGAAAGCCCCTGCACGCACCAGCGACTCGACCACACGGCGGTTGACCACACGTTTGTCGACGCGATGGCAGAAATCAAACAGATCCTTGAATGGCCCGCCGCTGGTGCGCACTTCGACGATCTGCTGGATCGCACCTTCGCCGGTGCCCTTGATGCCGCCGAGGCCGTAACGGATACGTTTTTCATCAACGGGTTCGAAGCGGTAACCGCCGGAATTGACGTCGGGTGCCAGCACCTCCAGCCGGTTGTCGCGCGCATCATCGACCAGTTGCTGCACCTTGTCGGTGTCATTCATCACCGCCGACATGTTGGCCGCCATGAATGCCGCCGGATGGTGCGCCTTCATGTACGCGGTCTGGTAGGCGACCAATGCGTACGCCGCGGCATGCGACTTGTTGAAGCCGTAGCCGGCGAATTTTTCCATCAGGTCGAACAGTTCGTCGGCCTTGCGCTGCTGCAAGCCGTTCTTCGCCGCGCCCTCGCCGAAGAGGCCGCGATGCTCGGCCATTTCCTCGGCCTTCTTCTTGCCCATCGCCCGCCGCAGCAAATCGGCGCCACCCAGGCTGTAGCCGCCGATGATCTGCGCCATCTGCATCACCTGCTCCTGGTAAATCATGATGCCGTAGGATTCGGAGAGGATGTCCTTGACCCGCGGGTCGGGGTACTCAAAACGCTTGCCGTGCTTGCGGTCGCAAAACTCCGGGATCAGCTCCATCGGTCCCGGGCGATACAGCGACACCAGCGCGATAATGTCGCCAAAGCGGTCAGGGCGCGCCCGTTTCAGCAAATCGCGCATGCCGCGCGATTCAAACTGGAACACGGCCGAGGTATTGGCCTTGGCGAAAATCTCATACGCCGCCCTGTCGTCGAGCGGCAATTTTTCCAGCTTCAGCGTTGATGAGGGGTCCAACTGCTTGATGTATCTTAGTGTCCAGTCGAGGATGGTCAGTGTGGTCAGACCGAGAAAGTCGAACTTGACCAGTCCGATCGCCTCCACGTCGTCCTTGTCGAACTGGCTCACCGCCGCGTTCGACGCATCGGCGACATACAGCGGACAGAAATCAGTCAGTTTGCCCGGCGCGATCAGCACGCCGCCGGCATGCATGCCGACATTGCGGGTCAGGCCTTCCAGCGTGCCCGCCAGTTCCAGCAGTTCGGCAACTTCTTCTTCATTTTTCTCGCGCTCGGCAAGCTGCGGCTCCATCTTGCGCGCCTCTTCCAGCGTGATGTGTTTGCCGGGCTGGAACGGGATCAGCTTGGCCAGTCCGTCGCAAAAGTTGTAGCCGAGATCGAGCACACGCCCCACGTCGCGCACCACAGCCTTGGCCGCCATGGTGCCGAAGGTGGCGATCTGCGACACCGAATCCGCGCCGTAACGCGTTTTCACGTAATCAATCACGCGATCACGACCGTCCTGGCAGAAGTCGATATCAAAGTCGGGCATCGACACCCGCTCCGGATTGAGGAAACGTTCGAACAGCAGGTTGTAACGCAGCGGATCAAGATCGGTGATGCCCAAGCTGTACGCGACCAGCGAACCGGCGCCGGAACCGCGACCCGGCCCCACCGGCACGCCGTTGTTTTTTGCCCAGTTGATGAAGTCGGCAACGATCAGGAAATAACCGGGGAAACCCATCTGCAGGATGGTCTTGATTTCGAATTCCAGTCGTTCGCGGTACACCGGATCCTGCTTCGCACGTTCTGCAGCATCGGGATATAGCTCCGCCATGCGCGTATCCAGACCCGCACCCGCCTGTTCGCGCAGGTACTCTTCCAGGCTGACGTTTTCCGGCGTCGGGAAATGCGGCAGCCGGCTTTTGCCCAGCGTCAGGCCCAGCGTGCAGCGTTTGGCAATTTCAATGGTGTTTTCCAGCACCTCGGGCACGTCGGCGAACAGTTCCGCCATCTCGCGCTGGGTCTTGAAATACTGCTCCGCGCTGAAACGCTTGGGCCGGCGCTGGTCGGACAGGATGTAGCCTTCGGAAATGCACACCCGCGCTTCGTGCGCGCGGAAATCTTCGGGTTTGAGAAACTGCACCGGATGCGTGGCCACCGCGGGCAGGCCGAGTGCTGCCGCCAGTTGCAACGCGCGCTCGACATGCTGCTCCACCGGCACGGTTGCGGCGCCACCGGTCATCGCCTGCGGTCCGAGGCGCTGCACTTCGAGGTAATAACGACCGGGGAACAGCACCGCCCAATCCTGCGCCAGGCGGCGCGCGGCGTCTTCATGACCGGACACCAGCGCCTGCCCGACATCACCATGGTGGGCGCCCGACAAGGCAATCAGCCCGTCAGTACCGGTTTCGGTCAGCCATTCCTTCATCACCTCAGCCCGGCCGCGATACTGATTAGTACGGTAAGCACGGGTCAGCAACTCGCACAGGCGCAGATAACCCTGATAGTCCTGCGCCAGCAACAATACCCGGTACGGATTGTCGCGGTCAGCCATGTTGCTGAGCCAGAGGTCGCAGCCGATGATCGGCTTGATGCCTTTGCCGCGCGCCGCCTGATAAAACTTGACCATGCCGAAAACGTTGCTGAGATCGGTCAGGCCCAGCGCCGGCATGCCGTCGGCCCTGGCCGCAGCCACGGCTTCATCAACGCGCACGATGCCATCAACGATGGAGTATTCGCTGTGCAAGCGCAGATGAATGAACGCGGGCTGCATGGGACGCTATTTTACGATGTAGCGTCGGTGAGATTAACCGTCATGCGCAGCTTTGTTTAACACCAATAAAATCCGCGACATAGCACTGCGAAGTGCGTACGATCTGCGCAGCAGCCCGGATAATGGCCAGACCAAAGCAATTCCCGCATAGAATTCACGCATAATTCGCCGCCGCCGCGCGCCAGCCTTCGCGCGCACTCCGCCTCGCCGACTCCGCATCTACTTCCTGATACCCGACCATCGATGCCACACCCGCCGCTGCCCCGCCAGGGCATCCTCGCGCTGATCGCGCTCTGCGTCGTCTGGGGTTACACCTGGGTCATCCTCAAGGAAGGCGTGCGTTTTGCCGATCCCTGGGACTACGCGACGCTGCGCACCCTTCCCGGCGCCCTCCTGCTGTTCGCCATCGCGGCCTGGCGCGGCGAAACACTGGCGCTCCAGTCACCGCGCCGTGTGTTCATCCTCGGCCTGTGGCAGACCGCCGCCTTCAATGGGCTGGTGTCATGGGCGCTGGTATCCGGCGCCGCCGGCAAAACCGCGGTGCTGGTCTACACCATGCCGTTCTGGACGGTGCTGATCGCATGGCCGGTGCTGGGCGAACGCATCCGCGGCCTGCAATGGCTGGCGGTCGCGCTGTCTGCCGCGGGACTGCTGCTGGTGCTCGAACCCTGGGCGCTGCAGGGCAGCCTTGCCGCCAATACGCTGGCGGTGCTGACCGGCGTCAGTTGGGCCATCGCTGCGGTGCTGACCCGACGCTGGCGTGCCCACCTCGCCGTCGGCACTTTTGCGCTGACTGCGTGGCAGATGCTGCTCGGCGGACTGGTGCTCGCGGTCGCCGGTTTTTTCCTGTCGGCGCGCCCGGTTGAATGGACGCCTTATTTCTGGTTCCTGCTGACCTATGCCACGCTGTTCGGCACCGTGCTCGGCTGGGCACTGTGGTTTTATGTACTGAAACTGCTGCCGGCCGGCATTGCCGGACTGGCGGTGATGGCGGTGCCGGCGATCGGCGTGTTGTCGTCGCGACTGCAACTCGGCGAGCAACCGGGCGGCGTCGAATCCGCCGGCATGCTGTTGATTGGTGCCAGCATCGCCGTATTATCATGGGCGGCATGGCGCAACCGCGCAGCCGCGCGTGACACTTAAGACTGCCCGGCATAAAAAATCTCATTAACCGCCGGTAAATTCTTTTCAATACCCCCTTGAGGGGTGCGCCGATGAACGCAAATCACCTCAACCCGGCAAAAACTTGCTGAAAGCGATCAAACAATTCGCCGAAACTATGCGCAGCACCGATTTGCATGCTGTTTTCCGATGCCTTTGACTTTATCGGCGTCAATCGGTGTTCATCTGCAGTTAAAATTTTCCGGTTTTGATATCGCCATCCATCACACATGAAACCCAGCCACTCCACCTTCCATGAATTCAACGGCCTGCGCCACCATGTGCGCACCTGGGGCAACGCCGGCGCACCGCCCCTGTTCCTGCTGCATGGCTGGATGGATGTATCGGCATCATTCCAGTTTGTCGTCGACGAACTGCAGCGCGACTGGCAGGTGATCGCGCCCGACTGGCGCGGTTTCGGTTTGTCAGCGTGGTCCGCACACGGTTACTGGTTCCCCGATTATTACGCCGACCTCGACGCGTTGCTGGCGCTGTACTCCCCGGATCAGCCGGTGCAGATCGTCGGCCACAGCATGGGCGGCGTCATCGCCGGCACTTATGCCGGCATCCATCCGGATCGGGTGGCGCGCCTGATATCACTCGAAGGCTTCGGCCTCGCGCGCACCACCGCCGCCGACGCACCGGGGCGTTACCGGCGCTGGCTGAGCGAGATCGGGGAAGAGGCGCGTTTCCGCAGCTACCATTCCTTCGATGCGCTGGCCGCGCGGCTGCAACGCGACAACCCGCGGCTCAACGCGGAAAAAGCGCAGTTCATCGCGCGCATCTGGGCGCATGAACCCGCGCCGGAAGTGATCGAGATGTTCAGCGACCCGCTGCACAAACGCGCCAACCCGGTGCTGTTCCGCATCGAGGAACTGATTGCCTGCTGGCGCGAAGTGACGGCACCGGCGTTATGGGTGTTTGGCCGCAACTCCGAAGGCACCGGCTACCTGAAAGACACGCCGGAGCAACTCGCCGAACGCAAAAATGCGTTCCGCGATTATCGTGAAGCCTGGGTGGAAGACGCGGGGCACATGCTGCACCACGATCAGCCCGCGGCGGTGGCGCGGCTGATTGAAGAATTCCTGGATTAAGTTAAAACCGGGAGTCCGGCACGCATTCGCGTGCCGGACACCATGGCTTGCCTGTAATCAGTCGCTGAAAACGTTCGGGAACGCAAACCCGAAGCTCAGGAAAAATACGCAGGCTTTGCCGATATGGGCGATTTTCTGCCCCACACTCATGTTGCTGAATTTAACAGTTGCTTCTGCCGTCGCCGCACTCCCCTGCGCAGCCTTCTTGTGGTTCGACATATTGGAACTCCTGTCTGGATAGATTAATCAACGCCTGCGGCGAAACGCCAGTTCCGGTAGCCACCGGTACCGCGGGAGTAAGCCGCCCCGCCTGCAGACCCGTGCAGCATACGCCCGCACACCTTACGGGAACCTTGCATGGCAAAATCCGCTGATCATCGTCACCCCACTCCGCAATCACACCTACCCCATGAACAAAACCCCTGCATCCCCGCTGCTCGGCATCCTTGGCGGCATGGGCCCGCTGGCCGCCGCCGACTTCCTCGCCAAACTGGTGGCCGAAACCCCGGCGACGCGCGATCAGGAGCACATTCCCTATGTCGCCTGGGGCGTGCCGCAGATCCCGGAGCGCTCCACCGCCATCCTGCACCACGGTGAGTCGCCGCTGCCGCAGATGCTGCGCGGCATTGCGGCACTGAAACAGGCCGGCGCCAGCGTCGTCGTCATCGCCTGCAATACCGCGCACTACTGGCATGATGATCTGGTGCGCGAGGGCGGACTGCCCATCCTGCATATCGCCGATGCCGTGTGCGACATGCTGGGCGAACGCGGCATCGCGGCCGGCAAGGTCGGCCTGCTCGGCACCGACGGCACCATCAAGGCGGGATTTTTCCAGCAGCGTTTCGCGGCGCGCGGCCTTGACTGCGTACTCAGCAGCCGCGATGACCAGGACAAACTGGTGTTGCCGGCGATCGCCGCGGTCAAAGCCAACGACCTGCCGCTTGCCCATGGCCTCGCCGTGGATGCGGTCGCCAGGCTGCTCGACAGCGGCGCACAGGCGGTGGTGCTGGCCTGCACCGAAACGCCGCTGGCCATCGACTTTGCCGACAGCCACGTCCACGCCTGCTGTATCGACGCCACGCGCGCACTGGCACGGGCCTGCGTGGTCTGGCACCGGGGTGCGGGCAACTGACTATTCGCATTGATTTTCCTGGGTTTTCCCCAATCCCCCGGAACTGGACAAAGCCTGCCAGTTCCCTTAGATTGAACAGCGCAACCCTTCAGTGCCGTCTCATCGACGGCGGACCCCAAACCCCGTATCACTGCCTCATAGGAGATCTCCATGTTTCGCATTTCGCATCTGGTCGCAGCGCTTGCCGCCGCGAGTCTGCTCACCGCACCGGTGCTGGCGCAGGAACTGACCGGCACCCTGAAAAAAATCAAGGACACCGGTGTGATGAAGATTGGCCATCGCGACGCTTCCGTGCCCTTTTCCTACCTCGATGACCAGCAAAAGCCGATCGGCTACGGCGTCGACATCTGCATGAAGATTGTCGACAAGGTCAAGGCCGATCTGAAAATGCCCAACCTGAAAGTCGAATTCGTACCGGTAACGTCGCAGACGCGGATCCCCATCCTGATGGGCGGCAACATCGACGTCGAGTGCGGCTCGACCACCAACTCGGTCGAGCGCCAGAAACAGGTTGATTTTGCGCCGACCTATTTCGTCACCGGCACCAAGATCATCGTCAAGAAAAGCTCGGGCATCAAGGGTTATGACGATCTCAAAGGCAAGACCGTGGTCTTCACCCAGGGCACCACCAACGAGCGCGCAATGAAGGCCTACAACGACGAGAAGAAGCTCGGCATCAATTTCCTGCCGTCGAAGGATCACGCCGAATCCTTCCTCGCCGTGCAGACCGACCGTGCAGCCGCTTTCCCGATGGATGACATCCTGCTCTACGGCCTGAAAGCCGGCGCCAAGAACCCGGATGAGTTCGTCGTGATCGGCGAGTTCCTCTCGGATGACCCCTACGCGATCATGCTGCGCAGGGACGATCCGGCGTTCAAGAAGGTGGTCGATGACGCGGTAAGCGCCCTCTACAAGAGCGGTGAAATCAACAAGATCTACACCAAGTGGTTTGAGTCGAAGATTCCGCCCAAGGGCATCAACCTGACCTTCCCGATGTCCAACGGCCTCAAGGAAGCCATCAAGAATCCGAACAACACGGGTGTGGGCGCCTGCGGCAAGATGAAATGCTGATCAGGGCCTGACGCAGACCAAAGCCGGGAGCGCGCACTCCCGGCTTTTTTTTATTCTGAATTTCAAGTTACACTGAATCCATGGACTTCAGCTTCCTTTCCCAGCCGGCCTTTTCCGGCGGCGGCACCTACCTGGACTGGGTCTTCACCGGCATCAAGTGGACGGTGCTGGTGTCGCTCTGCGCCTGGGTGATCGCCTTCAGCATGGGTTCGGTGCTCGGCGTAATGCGCACCACCAAAGTCATCTGGCTGAATGGCCCGGCCACCGCCTACGTCGAGTTGTTCCGCAACATCCCGCTGCTGGTGCACATGTTTATCTGGTATTTCGTGATGCCGGAAATGGTGCCCAAGGCGCTCGGCACCTGGATGAAACAGGGCATGCCGATGCCCGAATTCTGGAGCGCGGTGTTTGCACTGGGTTTCTACACCGCGTCCCGCGTCGCCGAGCAGGTCCGCTCCGGTATTCAGTCCATTCCCCGCGGCCAGACCCACGCCGCGCTGGCCACTGGCCTGACCATGCCCCAGGTTTACCGCCATGTGCTGCTGCCGATGGGTTATCGCATCGTCATCCCGCCGCTGACTTCAGAATTCCTCACCATTTTCAAGAACTCCTCGGTGGCACTGACCATCGGCGTGCTGGAACTGACCGCACAGGCGCGCACCATTTCCGAATACACCTTCCGCACCTTCGAAATTTTCTCGCTGGCGACCGTGGTCTATGTGCTGATCACGCTGGCGGTGGTGGTGGTGATGCAACTGGTCGAGCGCCGCGTGCGCGTACCCGGCTACATCGGGACGGGGCGATAGCGCATGTTCAGCGACCGTTCATCTTTGGCGCAACAGCGCTTCGAATCTCCCCTCTTCTTCCCTCATCCCTGCCCCTTCTCCCCAAGGGAGAAGGGAAACTTGTGCCTCCCCTCTCCCACCGGGACCCGGGAACACTGGAGGCGGAGCAGAGGGGCCGGGGGTGAGGGACCGAGGGGCCAGGGGTGAGGGAAAGTCATGTTCACCGGCTTTGATTTCGACGTCATCCAGCGCGCCCTGCCCTATCTCGGCCAGGGCATGCTGACCTCCTTCGGGCTGACGCTGCTGGCGATGGTCGGCGGCATCGTGCTCGGTACCGTACTCGCGCTGATGCGGCTGTCCAGCATCAAAATCATCAGTGTCCCTGCCGGCATCTACGTCAACCTGCTGCGCGCGACACCGCTGATCCTGGTGATTTTCTGGTTTTATTTCCTGGTGCCGATTGCCATCAAACACATCAGTGGCGACAGCTATGCCCAGGGCATAGGCCCGTTCCATTCGGCACTGATTGCTTTCACGCTGTTTGAGGCCGCCTATTACTGCGAGATTATCCGCGCCGGCATCCAAAGCGTGCCCGCGGGTCAGGTCAACGCCGCCTACGCGCTGGGGCTCAACTACCGGCTGGCTACGACACTGGTGGTGCTGCCGCAGGCCTTCCGTAACATGGTGCCCATCCTGCTGACGCAGGGCATCATCCTGTTCCAGGACACCTCGCTGGTGTATGTGGTCGGGTTGACCGATTTCATGGGCGCCGCGAGCAAGGTGGCGCAGCGCGACGGGCGGCTGGTGGAAATGTACCTGTTCGCAGCCGTGATCTATTTCATCATCTGTTTCTCTGCATCGTTGTTCGTCAAGCACCTGCAGTTGCGCATCACCCCGCCGCGTTAGGAAGGCAATCTCATGGCCATGATCGAACTCAAGAGCGTCAGCAAATGGTACGGCAGCTTCCAGGTGCTGAAGAACTGCACAACCCAGGTCGAAAAAGGCGAGGTCATCGTGGTCTGCGGCCCCTCGGGCTCGGGCAAATCAACGCTGATCAAATGCGTCAACGGCCTGGAACCCTTCCAGAAGGGCGAACTTATCGTCAACGGCCAGTCGGTGGGCTCAGCCTCCACCGATCTGCCGAAACTGCGTGCCAAAATCGGCATGGTGTTCCAGAATTTCGAGCTGTTCCCGCACATGAGTGTCATCGCCAACCTGAACCTGGCGCAGATCAAGGTGCTCGGACGCAATGCTGACGAAGCCACCGAAAAATCCCGCGCCCTGCTCACCCGCGTCGGCCTCATCGACCATGCGCAGAAATTCCCCGGCCAGCTCTCCGGCGGCCAGCAGCAACGGGTGGCAATTGCCCGCGCGCTGGCGATGGATCCGATTGCGATGCTGTTCGACGAACCGACCTCGGCACTCGACCCGGAAATGATCAACGAGGTGCTCGACGTGATGGTCGAGCTCGCGCAGGAAGGCATGACCATGATGGTCGTGACCCACGAGATGGGTTTTGCGCGCAAGGTCGCGCACCGCGTGATTTTCATGGACCAGGGCGAAATCGTTGATGACGCCACCAAGGATGATTTTTTCGGCACCACCCGCTCCGAACGCGTTCAGCAGTTTTTGTCGAAAATCCTTCACCACTGATCCGGCGCAGGCGGGTAGAATGCGCGCTTTCTCAGGGAAGCGCCGCGCCTGCGCACAAGCAAAATGAGCTCAAGCAAGACCGCCAAAAAATCCGGCAACCTGTACGACTGCAGCAAATGTCCCGGCTACTGCTGCAGCTATCCCCTGATTGAAGTCGGCAAGCGCGACATCCAGCGCCTCGCCAAACACTTTGAAATCACCTACAACCAGGCCGAGACCACTTACACCCGTTACGATCGCACGGAAAAAGTGCGCTCCCTGAAACAGCAGGACGACAAACACTTCGGCAAGATCTGCAAACTGTTCGACACCAAAAAACGGCAGTGTACGGTGTATGAAGCACGGCCTGCGGTCTGCCGCGATTACCCGGAAGGCAAGCGCTGCGGCTATTTCGAATTCCTGGAGTTCGAACGCGAACAACAGGGCGACGAGAAATTCATCGCGACGACCCAGAACAACTAGACCGACAGGACCTGAAGTCCGGGTGACTGCAGGTTGATTAAAATATCAATAAAATCAATTACTTATTGATTGGTCTGCGGCAAGGCGCTGAAACAGCCGGCGCAGGAAAGTCTCACACTGCGCAACCTGCGCCAGGGTGACAAACTCATCGGGCTTGTGCGCCTCACGGATCGAACCCGGTCCGCACACCACCGTCGGCACCCCCGCCACCTGAAACTGCGAGGCTTCGGTGCCGAACGACACCTTGGCAATGTCGTTGCTGTCCGAAAGCTCCTGTGCCAGAGCCGTGATCTCCGCTTCGGCGCCGGTATTGAGGGCGGGGATTTCCGACATTTTGCTTATGGTGAAACCGCTCTGCGGATCGACAGCATGCATTTCCGGCTCGATCACCTCGCGCACATGGGCCTCAAATTCATGCAGCAAGGCATTCGGGTCATCGCCCGGCAGATTGCGGAATTCAAAATCGAACACACAGTGATGCGGCACGATGTTGAGCGCGGTGCCGCCGTGAATCACGCCGGTATGCACCGTCGTGTACGCGACATCAAAACCGCGGTCGTACGGCCCGCGGTCACGGTGCCGCCGCGCCAGTTGTTTGAGGAAGGCCACAGCCTCCGCCGCAGCTTCCACCGCATTGACGCCGTACGGCGCATACGCCGAGTGCGACGCCAGGCCGCGCACCGTGCAGCGGTAACTCTGCTTGCCCTTGTGCGCGATCACCGGCCGCATTTCCGTCGGCTCACCGACAATGCAGGACAGCGGCCTGATGCCCGCCTGCACCATGTCCGTCAGCAGGTCGCGCACGCCGAGGCAGCCGACTTCCTCGTCATAACTGAAAGCCAGGTGCACGGGGGTCTGCAATCCGCGCTGCACATACTCCGGCGCCAGGGACAGCACGCAGGCGATGAAACTTTTCATGTCGGAAGTGCCGCGGCCGTAGAGCCGGCCATCGCGTTCGGTCAGCGTGAACGGATCCGTCGCCCACTCCTGCCCGTCCACCGGCACCACATCGGTATGCCCGGACAGCACCACGCCCGGAATGCCACGCGGGCCCAGCGTCGCAAACAGGTTGGCCTTGCGCTTGTCGTGATTGAAGGTCATGCGCAGGTCGGCATTGAGCGGCCGCAGCAGCTCGCGCACGTAATCGATCAGTTCAAGGTTGGAGTCCCGGCTGACGGTCGGAAACGCGATCAACTCGCGGATCAGTTTCAGGGTCCCGGCACCGGGTGCGACATGCGGCTTCATCACAACGTCCATCATTAAAGGTTCAGCATAGGCAGGCCGCTCCGCACTGTCAACGCAACGCAGGATGATCCGCAGCGGATTGATACGGTATGCTAGCCATTCGGCCATCCACGGAGGCAGGATCATGAACATGCGCACCATGGCGACAGCAGCAATATGGGCTGCAGTCCTTGCCATAACCCCGGCGGCAGCCGCGGATCTGAGCATCGCGCTGGGCGCCGACGTCACCAGCATGGATCCGCATTTCCACAACCTCACGCCCAACAACAATGTCGGCAACCATGTGTTTGAAACCCTGGTCGCCAAGGATCCGCGCGGCCGCTTGATGCCGGCGCTCGCCGAATCATGGCGTGCCGTGGACGGGTTGACCTGGGAATTCAGGCTGCGCCGTGGCGTCAAATTCCACGATGGCACGGAATTCACCGCCGCCGACGTCAACGCCACGCTCGATCGCGTCCCCAACGTGCCGAACAGTCCGTCTTCGTTCGCGACCTACAGCAAGCAGATTACCGAGCGCATCACCGTTGATCCGTACACCATCCGGCTGAAAACCGCAAAACCGTACCCGCTGATGCCCAATGACATGAGCACCATCATGATCATTCCGGCGCGCGCCAGGGGCGCCACCACCGAGGACTTCAATACCGGCAAGGCGACCATCGGCACCGGGCCGTTCAAATTCCTGCGCTGGCAAAAAGGCGACCGCGTCGAACTGGCGCGCAACGAAAATTACTGGGGCGCGAAGCCGGCGTGGGACAAGGTGACCTTCCGCATCATCACCTCCGACCCGACGCGGGTCGCAGCACTGCTGTCCGGCGATGTGCGCGCCATCGAAAACGTGCCGACCTCCGATCTGGCGAAGGTGGTGAAAAATCCCGAGTTGTCCGTCTATCGCCAGGTGTCGCACCGGGTCATGTACCTGCATATCGACAGCAACCGCGACAAGTCGCCTCTGGTCACGGACAAATCCGGCCGGCCGCTCGAGCGCAATCCGCTGAAGGACCTGCGTGTGCGCCAGGCGATTTCGAAAGCCATCAACCGCCAGGCGCTGGTCGAACGCCTGATGGAAGGCGCTGCGGTCGCCACCGGCCAGGTCATGCCTGAAGGCATGTTCGGCCATGACCCGAAAGTGAAACCCGAGGCCTACGACCCTGAAGGCGCGCGCAAATTGCTGGCCGCTGCCGGATATCCCGACGGTTTCGGCCTGACCATCCACGGCCCGAACAACCGCTACGTCAACGATGAACAGGTGGCGCAGGCCATCGCGCAGATGCTGACCCGCGTCGGCATCGTCACCAAAGTCGATGTAATGCCCTCCGCGGTGTATTTCAGCCGCGCCAACAAGCTCGAATTCAGCCTGATGCTGGTTGGCTGGGGCTCGGACACGGCAGAAGCCTCCTCGCCGCTGAAAGCCCTGCTCGCCACCTTCGACAGCGCAAAAGGCATGGGCAACGCCAACCGCGGCCGCTACTCCAGCGCCAAGATGGATGCGCTGCTCGATCAGGCCCTCGCCACGGTTGATGACCCGAGGCGCGAACGGCTGCTGCAGGAAGCCACCGCGGTGGCGATGGGCGAACTCGGCATCATTCCGCTCTATCATCAGGAAAGCGTCTGGGCCACGCGCAAGGGCGTGCTTTATGCGCCGCGCGCGGATGAGCGCACCAACGCCTTCGAGTTCCGGCCGCAGTGAGTTCCACTGCCATGCGCTGCTGGCTGTCTGCACTGCTGTTGACGCTGGTATTCGGCCAGGGTATCGCCGCAGAGCTGCGCATCGGCCTCTCCGGCGAAGTCACGTCACTCGACCCGCATCTGCTCGCCTCGCAGCCCAACCTGACCGTGGGCCGCCATGTTTTCGAGTCGCTGACCGACGTCGATCCACAAACCAGGCTGATCCCCGGCCTTGCCGAACGCTGGCGCGCGATCGATGCCACCACCTGGGAATTCAATCTGCGCCGTGGCGTGAAATTCCATGACGGCTCCGACTTCACCGCCGGGGACGCCGCGTTTTCGCTGCAGCGCCCGCTGTCGATCAAGGGCAGCCCGGGCGGCTTTGCCTCCTATGTGCGCGCCATCGCATCGGTCACCGCAGTCGATGCGCACACATTGCGGATCAAAACCAGATATCCGTACGGTGCACTGCCCGAGGACATCAACTCGATCCTGATCGTCTCCCAAAAACACGCGCTGAACGCCGGGCCCGAGGATTTTGATGCGGGCCGCGCAATGATCGGCACCGGGCCGTACAAATTCCTGAAGTACCAGCGCGGCGACCGGCTTGAACTCGCACGCAATGATTTGTGGTGGGGCAAAGCCCCGGCGTGGCCAAGTTGGGATAGGGTCACGCTGCGCGTCATCCCTGCGGACCCGTCGCGCACCGCAGCGCTGCTCTCCGGCGAACTCGACGTGATTGAGCACGTGCCCTCGGCGGACATTAAAAATATTAATAAAAACAATAAGTTAGTGACCACCCAAACCACCTCCTGGCGCACCATCCTGCTGCACCTTGACCAGTATCGCGCGCAGCCGCCGGGCGTCACCGATGCCAACGGCAAAGCGCTCACCAAAAATCCGTTCATGGATCTGCGCGTACGCCAGGCGATATCCAAAGCCATCAACCGCGCCGCCATCGCCGAACGCGTGATGGAAGGCCTCGCGGTGCCCGCCGCCAATATCGTGTCGCCGGGCGTGTTCGGCCATAACGCCGCACTGAAAGCCGAAGCCTACGATCCGGAAGGCGCAAAACGCCTGCTCACCGAGGCGGGTTATCCGAATGGTTTCCGCGTCACCCTTGCCGGTCCCAACAACCGCTACATCAACGATGAACAGGTGTTGCAGACCGTGGCGCAACTGCTGACCCGCGCCGGCATCACCACCCGCGTTGAAGCCATGCCGATGTCGGCCTTCCTCGGGCGGGTGCGCAAGGAAGACACCAGCTTCGCGCTGCTCGGCTGGGGTTCTTTTGCCGCCGACCTCGCGCTGCGTTCGCTGGTCGCCGCACCGAATCCCGACAAAGGTTACGGCGCGTGGAACTGGGGGCGTTATGCCAATCCGAAAGTCGATGCGCTGATGGAACAGGCGCTGGCCAGCGTCGACCGTCCGCAACGCGAAGCACTGGCGCGCGAGGCCAACACGCTGGCGATGCAGGACCTGGCCTTCATTCCCCTGCATCACCAGGTCGTGAGCTGGGCGATGCGCGCCGGCCTGGGCTACACGCCGCGCACGGATGAGTTCACCTTTGCTCATCACTTTACGCCGCGCGGGCGCTGAACACCCCCTGCTTTTAACCATCCATACACCATCCCGAAATGACTGATCCGAACGCCTACAGCGTGGAAATATCGCCTCCGGACATTGCGGGCTATCGTGCCGGAAATACCGGCATCGACTACTTCACCACGCTCGACAGCGGGAGCACCGGACCACACGTGATGCTCACTGCACTGGTGCACGGCAACGAAATCTGCGGCGCGATCGTCCTCGACGAACTGTTCCGCGCCGGCATTCGCCCGCTGCACGGCCGGCTGACGCTCGCGTTCTGCAATGTCGCCGCGTTCGAACGATTCGACACCGCCAAGCCCGAAGCCTCGCGCTGGGTCGACGAGGATTTCAACCGGCTGTGGACACCCGAGGTGCTGGACGGCGAACGCGACAGTGTCGAACTGCGCCGCGCGCGGATCATCCGCCCCTTTCTCCACGGCGTCGACTTCCTGCTCGATATCCATTCAATGCAGCATCCGTCCGAGCCGCTGCTGCTTGCCGGCCCGCTCGCCAAGGGCCGCCGGCTCGCCAGCGAGATCGGCTATCCCGCGCTGGCAGTCTGCGATTCGGGACATGCCGCAGGCCGGCGCATGCGCGACTACGCCGCCTTTGGCGACGCCGCCAGTGCCAGCAACGCGCTGCTGGTCGAATGCGGCCAACACTGGGCGCAACGCTCGGTCACAGTCGCGCGCGAGACCACGCTGCGTTTTCTCGCCCGCTATGGCGTCATCGATGCCGAACGAGGACCATTCCGCTTCGCTGAAAATCCGCAGCCGCAAAACCTGGTGGAAGTCACTCATCCCGTCACCATCGAATCGGAAACATTCCGTTTCGCACGCCCGTTCACGGGCCTGGAGCTGATCGAGCAGGCGGGAACCCTTATCGGCTGGGACGGCGAGCGGGAAGTGCGCACGCCGTACGAGCGCTGCGTGCTGGTGATGCCGTCGAAACGGCTGTATCGCGGGCAGACCGCGGTGCGCCTCGGCCGTTTTGTTTCAGCATCGGCGTAAGCCGGTTTCCCGCGGCACGCGATTGTCATGCTGAATTTCACCCTCCGCCGCCTCGCCCAGAGCGCAGCGACGCTGTTGGTGATGTCGCTGCTGGTGTTCACCGGCGTCTACGCCATCGGCAACCCGGTGGACATCCTGATCAACCCGCAGGCCGACCAGGCGGAGATCGCGCAGACCATCGCGCGGCTCGGCCTCGACCGGCCGCTGTGGGAACAATACTGGATCTTCCTGAAGGGCGCCTTCAGCGGCGACCTCGGCAAATCCTTTGCCGCCAGCATCCCGGCCATTGAATTGATCTTCGAGCGCATGCCGGCGACGCTGGAGCTGGCGTTCACCGCGATGCTGATTGCCGTGGTGCTGGGCATTCCGCTGGGCCTGCTTGCCGGACTGAAGCCCGATTCCTGGATCGGCCGCGGCATCATGGCCGGCTCCATCCTCGGCTTCTCGCTGCCGACGTTCTGGGTCGGACTGATGCTGATCATGGTGTTTTCGGTGCAACTGGGCTGGCTGCCGACCACCGGACGCGGCGCAACCGTTGATGTGTTCGGCATCCCC
>Ga0163147_10000159_pt1 | contig 97979 bp, 79 predicted proteins | sample OliLakLV19MP6G1_FD_148597 | JGI IMG/M metagenome (GOLD analysis project Ga0163147, IMG submission 148597) | Freshwater microbial mat bacterial communities from Lake Vanda, McMurdo Dry Valleys, Antarctica- Oligotrophic Lake LV.19.MP6.G1 | ecosystem: Environmental > Aquatic > Freshwater > Lake >... | reverse complement strand
ATCGATACAATGACGCAGGGCGTCGGCGTACGCGACGCCCCCGCGTCCATCCGGAATAGACCACTCGACGTCGGGTACGGGGAGTCCCACCGCGCGCCGCAGCTCATAGAGAATCGTGCGGCTGTTGTAGTGAATACCCCAAGTAACCTCAGGGACGGCGAAACCCTGATAGGTAAGCCAACGATTGAGGTTGAGGGCGAAGCAACTGCCGATGGAGTACACGTTGGTATCGCGCGTGAGGAATTGCGCTGCACTTGTGGCGTATTCGAGTGGGCTATCGTCGTGCCGCCACTTTTTTCCAGCTTGAGGTAACAGCTTTCGCCAGTACACGTCTTACTCCCAGCACGATATTCGGGTGGTATCATGATGTCACGAAATCACAGACGTCCGCTTGAGCGAAAATGGGTTGCGCGAGCTGCGTTGTTTAAGGTCCGAATGCCGAGTGGAAGACGCCCCTCTGGATTCATGCTGAGTCCTAGGCGGCTCCAAGGATCAGGGAGGGATGCTCAACGGTGCCGCAATCAAAGTGCATTTCACACTCGGCGGCATCTGGTTGCATAACAGTGTTTTTTTCGAGAGATCATGGAGCGACTTTCACCATTGCCAAGAATTTCCGTCAAACCCCTGGGGGATGCGCTGGGTGCCGCGATCACCGGTATCGACCTGTCGCAACAACTCGACGACGTCACTATTGCGCGTGTTCGCGATGCCTGGCGTGAGTATCTGGTACTCGTCTTCCCCGGGCAGCACATAGGTCCGGAGGCTCAGACGATCTTTTGCCGTGCCTTCGGCAAACTTAAAGTGATTCAGCCCGCCGCACATCAAATTGCCGGCCAACCCTACGTCAAATACGTGTCCAACATTCAGGATCCCGCCATCAAGGCGGTCCACGAATCAGGCGAAATGCAGTTTCATGCGGACCAATCCTACTTAAAAGTTCCGTGCATCGCGACGACGCTTTATGCCCTTGAAGTCCCCAAAGTGGGCGGCAATACCCTGTTCATCAATTGCTATGACGCCTTCGATGCGCTGCCCGACGACCTGAAGAAGGCTATTGCCGGGCGCAAGGCGCTCAACGTTTTCGATGGCAACGTTGTTTCGGCGCGGCGAGGCAAAACCGATTCTGACGCGCCGCGATACTGGCACCCAATGGTTTGGATCCACCCTGAGACTGGCCGCGAATCGCTTGCCGTCAACCGCATGATGACCCAGGCCATCGAGGGCCTCGTCGACACCGAAGGAAACGCGCTTTTGCAACGCCTGTTCGAGCACCTGGAGCAGGATCGTTTTATCTACGAGCATGCTTGGGCGCCCGATGATTTTCTTATGTGGGATAACCGGTGCACGCTACACGCTCGCCGGGCGTTCGATCCACAGGAACGTCGGCTGCTTCGCCGGATAACCATCCACGCTGACAAAGCGTAACTGACGCAACGATCTCAAACCGACTTGACAACCGATCGGGGACGGCCGCAACGAGTGGATGGGTGAACTGGTGGTTGCCGTCGTTGGCCCAGAGGTTGATCACGTGAATGGGGAGCTGGGCGAAGGACTTCAAGCGCGTCGATCGCCGGCGCTCAACTCTGCTCCTTGCTCGGCGATATCTGCATCTTCGTCTCGCGACCGAAAACGCTCCTCGGACCATTCCCGTAAACGGGTGGAGGCTGCGTCCCATTCCCAAACGCCGTTCGTGTCCGAGCGGATGTCGCGATCCGGATCGAATCCAAGTTCGCCCAACTCTCGATTTTGATCCGCATAACGCCGGTTGAGCATTGATCCGTGCCAGAGATGCAGCAGTCGACCGGGTATGAATCCGAGGCGTCCTCCGCACTTCTCGTGCGTCGCCCGTGCCCATCTCGAAAAGTGCCGGGCGTACGCAACGCCTTCTCCGAGAATGGCTGCAATGCAGCGCGACGTGAGCGTGCCAGCGAAAACGTGCGCCATCAGGTGATCGCCACTGCCCGTAATGCAGGCGTCGTATAAACCGCACTCCTCGAGGAGTCCGCGACGGGCCGCCCATGCGAAACCGGTATGGCCATGATTACGGAATCGCTGTGTGGCCGCTAGCGTCGGGTCGGTGCTGAAACAGGCCGCGAACGACTGCTTGACCTCGGTTCCTTCCTGCGCTTCGCCGTGAAATCGCAAGTGCCCAGCAGGCAGGCGCACGCAACTTTCGAAGGGTTGCACGACGACCCACTGGTCGAGTGCGCGCGAGGTGGCATCGAGCCAACCGCAATTCTCGAACAATATATCCGCATCGGCCCAAACCACTTTTTGACAGTCGGGTGGAAGGTGACGCAATGCGATGTTGAGCATTCGCTCTTTTTGCCAGATGAATCCGTTTCCTTCCAGCCGAACAACGTTGTAATCCCGGCTGTCCAGTTCGAAGGAGCCTTTGGGCCCGGTCATCTCCACCACCATCAGATGTGCTCCCTGAGTGCGAAGTGCATCCGCAAAGTGGTGGAAATTCTGACGCCGCGTGCGAAACCGCAACGGATTGGAGTAGCAGGTGATTACCCAGATATCTGAGGCCATAACATTCCCTCTTGGGAAACTCTGAACAAGTCCGCCACACTGTGGTTTAACAGACCAACGCGGAGGCAGGATTGAAGCATGAGTCCGATGACTTATGGAGACAACGAGTGCGCCGGCAAGTAGCACGCGGCATCAAGTTCTTTTTGGCGGCGACGGAGCTGGCCATGCCCCAGTCTGAACCTGTTCGCCTATCAGGAGCGCCCCGGGTTCGTGCTGAAGCTGTCGATGCGGTTGCATCGCGCGAGTGCAAAGGGCAGTATGTATCGGGTGGGTATAGACTGCTTTGAAGCGCCTGCACCAGGCCGTCAATGACGGCGCGCGCTCCGACGCCAGCGGCCTCTATTCCCGGTGCTTGATGAATCCAGCAATAGTATCAATTAGAACTGCAGAACACATGGATGACGGATTTCAGTCAGGGAACCGCCCAGACCTTTCTGAGCGCCTACGGTTAAACTGTATTGACAAATCGACAATCAGTAAGCCGCTGATCGTACGCTACGCTCATCGATACCGCTTCGCATCGTATTGCGCCCGGCAAATTTTGGCACGAATCCGCATAATGTGTTGATCCACAAACGAGTAAGAGCTACCTTACGGCAAATGAGGCGCATTCGGCGGGGTGGAAGTGTCGTGTCCTTCGGCCCTGGATGGCAAAGGGTGCGGAGCAACGCCCGCGCTTCTTGATACTCCGCGGTTGATCTCGCCGTTCTTGACACGCTGGCGAGAATATAAATTCAGGCGTCCACCGGTCGACATGCGTTTGGTCCCGCATGCATATCTGCCTGCGTCGGACGCGCCGCATACCGGACATTTTGTCGAATGCCCCATGAAATGAAGGGCGGCGCAGGCGCGAGAATTCAGCGCGCGAAAGCGCTGCCGAAACGAAGTGGTCGGAGGTGGGCTTTGGTCAAAGAGAGTTTCGCAGGGAGCGTTGAGCACATGCATAACCAGCGCTCCATCGACGATACGTATGAGGTCGGCCTTAGCAGGATCAAGGAAGGGGTCATCAGTTCGCATTTCATGCACCGGATTTCCCAAAACCCCGACTTGCGTCCTTACGAAGAGCACCGCTACAAAGCGCGCTGTCTGGAAATCGACGAAGCCACTTTGAACGACAGGCTGCTTCCGATTCTGAAGTTCGCTTGTGCGGCCTACTGTCAGCGCCGGGTAGCCACGGCGCGAAGGCGTGCGCGAGAGCAATTCCGCGACTATGGCCACAACTCACCGGACGAAATTGGCGCCTCGGAGTTCATCACCGAGGCGATTCTCGACAAGGAATTCTCGCGAAACGCATCTCGCTACAACGAGAAAGTGGCACTGAATCACCGGTTGCGGTCCCTGATTCAAAACCGGCAGCCGATCAGGATGGTGATCCCTGCGCTTCCGTTCAAGATTCCGTCTCCGCTGAAGGCTCGGGGCTCGCTACCGGATTTGGGCGAGGCCAACTTCCTGCTCAGTCTGTACGAGATCGCCAGAGTCGTGGAGAGCCTCTACGAGGCGGAGGTGCCGGATCGCTCCCCAAGACTGGCCAGCTTCACCGTCGTCTCGGATGGACTGCGTTTCAATGAGGCGGTCAACAAGTCCAGCGATGAAGTCAATCGATACCAGGCGGCGTTGACGGATTGGGTGAAGCGGCTTGGCCTGGAAGCCTACATTCGCATCGTCGACTATGAGGGGCTCCTTCGCGACCGCCTCTCAAATGAAGAGATTGACGCGAAAGCCCGCTTGTTCCGATCGGCCCACGCGGAATATTCCAGGATAATGTGGCCGATCTTCGACCCCTACAACGTCTTCGAGTCACTTGAAGCGGCGGCGCGCGTGGATCTGGATCCCGAGCGGGACAACCCGCAGGGCAGATTCGTTTCGCTACTTAAGTCGTTGATCTTCACCTTGAATTACCGAACGCTGCAGAAACTCGACGGCGTCGCTGAGTCCGATCGCGCCGATCTGTACCGTGAGTTGACCTCCAATATTTTCCGCCCCTACGCACGCGTCGCCAGATCAGACCTTGCGGCGCAGGTATATGGTGGAACATCGCGAAAGGAGATGTCTCCCGAGTTCATGGAGTGCGTGCGGCAGTCGATGTTGCATGAAGCATGGGAAGCCGCGATAAGCTATATCTCCGAGATCAAGAGCGACCGCGATCAAGAGCAGGATCCCATCCTCACATGCCTGCCCGGGCACTTGCGTTGGACGATCCACAGGAAGCGCGGTCAGATCGCAATCACGACCCCGCCCATCCTCGGAATGGCCGTGCAAGCCTGGGCTGGCAGCGCTGTTTTCAGGCCTGCGGGTAAGGGCAAGATTCGCCTTTGCAGTCTGCCGTCTCTGCTGTTGGAGGCTACTGGGGCGATTCCCGTTGCGACGACGTCGGAACTCGATACCGGCAGCCAACCGCTGTTCTATGTCGATGGACGGATCGGGGTGGATGACATCGACGGCCTTCTGGAGGCGCTCGGCAATTGCTTCACACGTCAGCGTTTCAGCTAGCCGCACGGAGACATCGCCATGGCATTCGAATTTCCCCACTACCTGAAGGGTGAGCTCGTCATTCTTGAGAAGCTGGATCCTTCGCATCGGGAACCCCTCAGGGCTGCTGCGATGGGTGACGACGCCATCTGGACGTACTTCCCGCTGAATTTCAACGGCGCTGGCGAATACTTTGATGAGTGGTTCGACTATACAATGGCGCAGCTTGAGCAAGGCCGACATTATCCATTCGCGGTCAGGCGGCGGAGCGACGAACGAATCGTCGGAACGACCCGCTATTACGACCTGGTAAGCGACCACAGACGCCTGGCAATTGGCTCCACCTGGTATTCGAAAGATGTGCGAGGATCGGTCATCACTGCTGACGTGAGGCTACTCACGCTGAGTTACGCATTCGAGCGCATTGAGGTCAATCGGGTCGAGATGATCACCGATCCTCGAAACTTGAACTCGCGTGCCGCCATGCGAATCCTCGGAGCGAGCCAGGAGGGAATTATGCGCAGTCACCTAGTCTACCGGGACGGCCGTGTACGCGACTCGATACTCTTCAGCATTGTCCACAGCGATTGGCCGCAGGTGAAGGCAGGGCTGTGCGAAAGGCTCGCTAGTAGTGCCCGATGGTCGCAGGCGTGAACGCGGGCATCACAGAGGAAATCAGTGTCGATGAAGACATCCGTTGCCGACCATCCGTCTGCCGATTTGCTATCCCCGCTCAGCGCGCATGGCATCGAGTATTGCTCGTATATCGACGACGACGTACGCGCTCTCGTCAACCCCGCTGTTACCCTGCACCACACTCGGCGATCGAATGCGCTTTCAATCTTCGTCGCCCCGGCCGAGCCGCCGGTGGATCGAGTGCGGCACGACCCGCCGACCCGGTCGTTCATCGCCAGCGGTCCGTGGATCAGGCCGCTTGTGGCCAACGCCAGCGAAGGGACCGACGTCTGTTATCACGCGTTGCATCGAGCGCTTTCTGGGGACGCGGACATTCCGGAGATCAGGGTCTACAACGGCGTAGCCGCCGTCGAGCGCGACCTTGGCCATCCAAGCGTCGAGTTCATCATTCCCCATAAAGGGTCATATGCTCATCTCGATATCTGTCTGCTCGGAGCCTGTTCTCAGTCGGTGGATTGCACCGCGTCGGTGTGTCTTGACGAGTCGTCGGACTGGCGGCCAGCCCACGCGGATGGTCGCGTTCGCCAGTTCCGCGCCGAAGACCCGCCTGTGGGGCCATACGCCATTCGGCAATTTTTGGCGATGAACTCACGGGCCGAGTACCTTGCCTTTCAGGACTCGGACGATTTCTCGGTGAGAACGCGTCTGGCGGAACTTCTGACCGCTTGTATCGAGCGCGGGGCCGACATTGTTGGCTGTCACGAGCTGCGGCTGGATGAAATCGAGCGAGCCATTATTCCCGTCCGCTTTCCTCTCGACGTCAATGCGGCGTTGAAGGAGGTGGCGGGGCACCCTCAGCTTTTCCCAACCACCTTAACCCGGACAACGACATTCAAGCGAATGGGTGGGCTTTCGACCATTCGAAAGTTCGGCGGCGATACCGAGTACCTGCTTCGCGCCCACTTTCTCGCCCGCATCATCAATGTCGACCGGTTTTTGTATATTCGCAGGAGACGCGAGGGTTCTCTCACGACCGCTCCGGAGACCGCGCTGGGGTCGCCGGCTCGTGTGGAACTTGGGCAGGCCTGGCGGAAGGACTTCGAGGACATCAAGGGTGGCCGGCTGGCATTGGAGCAGTCTTCACTGGCACTGCGCCATGGCGCAGTCGCTAAGATCGTCCCATCTGGCCACGACGGCGATGAACCCAAATCAACACGCGCCGGCGTGGTGGAGTCGAGCCCGCGGACGGACCCGGATGCCCCGCGCTGAGGGGTGAAACTGCAGCAGACGACGAGACACGTTTGCCCGCTAAAGGCAAACCCGCCCCGTGGCGCTCACCGTACCGACCCGCGATGGCGTGACCGCTGTTGACCCGCACTCGCGCGAAACGTCATGGACCCAGGAAACTCTTGATGAGCATTGCTAAAGTTGGCGTGGTGGGTGCGGGTGTGATCGGCCGAGGCGTCGCTCAATCGCTTGCCCAGACCGGACACGAAGTCGTACTGATCGACAGAACCGATGCGATCCTCACCAGCGCAGTGAGTGATGTCGCGAACGGATTGCGTTTTGCGGCTTTCAGCGACCCGACCCTTCGAAAAGCCGATCATGCAGAAATCCTTTCCAGAATCCGTGTCTCGACCCACTACCAAGATTTGGCAGATGTCGATTTCGTCGTGGAAAATGTGACCGAGGACTGGAGTATCAAGGAGACGGTATACGAGGCACTGGACAGGACCTGCCCTCCGCTCTGCGTATTCGCCGCCAACACGTCCGCAATTCGAATCGGACGTCTGGGCGCGGTTACCCGGCGCCGCGCCAGTGTCATCGGCATGCATTTCATGAATCCGGTCCCGCAAAAGCAATATGTCGAAGTGATCGTCGGTTCTCATACCTCCGATGCTGCCGTAGCGTCGGCGAAGACGCTTCTGGATCAGCTCGGAAAGAAGGCGATCCTGGTTCGCGACAACCCGGGGTTCGTCTCGAATCGAGTGATGATGCTCATGATCAACGAGGCAATCGCGGTGCTTGAGGAGGGTGTCGCCAGTGCTTCCGATGTCGACAGCATTTTCGTGAACTGCTTCTCCCACAAGATGGGACCTCTCGCCACCGCAGACCTGATCGGCCTCGACACGATCCTTAGAACGCTCGATGTGTTGCGCGACGAGTTGCAAAACAAGAAGTTTGAAGCCACGCCCTTGCTCCGCCTCATGGTAGAACAAGGCAGGGTAGGACGGAAATCCGGTTCCGGGTTCTTTGAGTATGGTGCGCGAATAGAGGGCAAGATTCATGGAGATTAGGCAAAGAATCGGAAGCTATTTGCAAAAATGCATCGGCTCGGCGGTTGGCGACCAGGAAGATATCTTCGGGCTCAGGTTGGTCGACTCGCTATTCGCGATGCAGCTGGTTCTCTTCATTGAGCGCGAGTTCCAATTCGCGGTCGAAAGCGAGGACCTCGATCTCGACAACTTCTGTTCCGTTGATGCGATGACGGCGTTCGTGTCGCGGAAGCTCAGCAGGAGGGGTATCGATGGATTTGCGCTTTAGCATCGCGCAACTCGCTGCGCGCGAGAAAGCGTGTCGATTCGCGACAGAATTCGTCGCTCCCCTCGCTGCTCAGGTCGATCAGGAACGCGCGATACCCAAGAGGCTGCTGGATAGCATCCGCGAAGGCGGTTGGCTCGGGGCTGCGATGCCGACGAAATGGGGTGGTTCCGAGATGGATGCGCTGGCTTACGGGCTCGTGACCGAGGAGATCGGCAACGCCTGCTCATCAGTCCGAAGCTTGCTTACCGTCCACAACATGGCGTCTCAGGCGCTGGCACGGTTCGGAAGCAGCGAACAGCAGGCTCGATGGCTCCCTGATTTGTGCGCGGGTCAGAAACTGATCGCATTCGCCCTCACTGAACCCGATGCCGGCAGCGCGGTAAGCTCCATGCGAACCGAAGCCCGGGAGCGCGGCGGGTCATTCGTGGTCTCCGGTACGAAGGTCTGGATCACGTTCGGCCTGATCGCCGACCTGTATCTGGTCTTCGCCCGCTGCGGCGACAAGCCCATGGCCCTTGTGATCGAACGCGATCGACATGGGGTCGTCGTCGAGCCAATGCCGGAGGTACTCGGTACGAGGGGCTCCATGCTCGCCCGCCTGCAGTTCGTTGATGTCGAGGTGCCCACATCGCATCGCGTGGGGCCGATGGGTGCAGGCATCTCGTTCGTCGCGAATGCTGCGCTGGACCATGGCCGATCGTCGGTTGCCTGGGGTGCCGTGGGCATCATCCGAGCTTGCCTCGATGCTTGCCTCACTTATGCTCCCGGGCGCTCCCAAGGCGGTCAATTCATTTCGGAATACCAGTTGGTCAGGCGCGAGCTGACCAACATGCTTGTGGCGCACACCACCGCACATGCACTCTGCTGTCGCAGCGCCTTTCTGCGCATGACCGGAGATCCCCGTGCTGTAATGGAAACCACGCTGGCGAAGTATCACGCCGCGCAGGCCGCCGTTCAGACCGCCACTGACGCAGTTCGGATGCACGGCGCGAACGGCACCAGTCGAGATTATCCGGTGGAACGATATATGCGGGATGCAATGGTTCTGGAGATTATTGAAGGCACACGGGAAGTACTTCAAAATTCTTTAGCGTCGTACGCTTTGCAACGGCCTCATTCCAGGTACTGATCAGCATGTCGACTCTCTCGCGCCAGCAGACACTCGTAAAATGCGTGGTCTGGGATCTTGACGAAACCCTCTGGCAGGGCACGCTGCTGGAAGGTGGAGGCAAAGCGCTCAGGCCGGGTATCATTTACATCATTCGGGAGCTCGATTCGCGCGGCATTTTGCAGTCGATCGCGAGCAAGAATGACTACCACATCGCATGGCCCGTCATCGAGGCGTTTGCACTATCCGAGTATTTTCTTTTTCCGCAAATTTCGTGGGCGAGCAAGGTGGAGTCGGTCAAGGCGATCGCCGATAAACTGGGAATCGGCCTGGACGCGCTGGCGTTCGTCGATGACCAGGAACTCGAACGTGACGAAATTCGGTGCTTCCTGCCCCAGGTGACGGTTGTCGACGCCGCGGACATCGACGATCTCCTCCATCAGCAATACGTGCGGCCCCTCAGCATTACCGATGAGGCGCGCTTACGCCGTCTCATCTACCGCGCTGACATCGAACGCACAGAGGCGGGGCAAGTATTCACCGGCACCCGCGACGAGTTCCTGGCGACCCTCGCGATGCGACTGACGATCCAGCCCGTCGATGAAGATGATCTGACGCGAGCGGAAGAGTTGACGATCAGGACCAACCAGTTGAACACGACCGGCCTCACATACTCCTATGAAGAGCTCAGCGCGCTGTCTCGGTCGCCGTACCATTTGGTGCTCGGCGCCAAACTCACCGATCGTTATGGCAGTAGCGGCACCATTGGTCTGGCGGTGATCGAGAAAGGCGCAAGCGAGTGGACGATCTGGTTGCTGATCATGTCCTGCCGCGTCGCCACGCGCGGCGTTGGCACGGCACTGCTTGGGCATATTGTGCATCTCGCTGCCGCGAAGGGTGTTCGTCTGCGCGCCGCTTTCGCGCACACTGACCGGAACCGCCAGATGTACATCGCATACAAGTTCGCGGGGTTTCGTGATGCTGGCGAGGCGTCGGGCACCGTATTTCTTGATCACGACTTCAGGCGCATGCCGGTGCTACCTTCCTACATCACCGTCATTGAGAGCGTTGATCAGGTCGAACAGGATCACCCCATTCAAACAGCGGACGCTCGTTGATGCTGTGTGACGATACCCTGTCATTCGTCCAATCGCCCAGCGTGCGGCACGCGTGTCGTGCTCAGAGACCGGTCGGCCGCAATGGCGTCAAAGGCGCGTTGGCCGCGGCGGCGAGCTCGCGAAATGTCTGCACAAACTCGGGTCCGAACGCGCTGCCGGCATTCTCCACCCAGGCGTAATCGAATGCATCGATATTGGCGCGCAACAACGCGACAATATCGATGCGATCGTACGCGCGCGACGGGTCGGCGATCGACGAGAGCAGCTTCATCAGTACGACACCCTCGACCGACACGATGGGCAGCTCGATTCCGTGCCAGTGTGCAGGATGACGGGCAGCGCACTCGAGCATGTCGCGATCGACTGCCCGCCGGGCGAGCAGCAGATCGACCCATTCGACGAGTTCCGGTACGCTCGGTAGTGGACGGCGCCGGTAGCGGATGAACCCCGCACCGTCGTCGCGGAATTTCGGCGTGAAGCCGAGGGCTCTTAGCGCTGTATCCGCTTGTTGGGCGTGGGTCGCATCGATCAGCAAATCGATGTCCTTGGTTGCTCGTTGGTGACCATGAGCAGCCACTGCGACCCCCCCCGCTACCGCATGCGAGACGTGCGAGCGCGAGAATGCGTTCGCAACCTCGCGCACGAGGTCGACGAGCCGGCTGGCGGATATGCTCATCGTGCGCGTTCCCGCATGGGCATGTTCGGAAAAGACAGTGATGCGCGACTCGGGCAACGGATCACAGGGGCGGGTTGCCGTCGGCGACCCAACGCTGGAAGGACGCTTCGTAGTTGGGCCGAGGCTGCACCCCTGGCGGCACCGGCTCGCCCAATCGGGCGTACATGCCCGCTTTGCCGCAGCGGTAGTGCACGCTGGCGTCAGGCACATGACAGTGCCGCAGGCCCGACCGGCGCACATGGTGCAGCATGATCCGGTCACCGATCAGATGACCGTAGTCAGGCATCGTCACCCAGTGGTGGAGCAGCGCGAAGGCCTCGCGCCCGAACAGCATGCAGTTGGTGTCGATGAAGCGCTCCGGATTGATCAGCGGACACGGCCCCATCGGCGTGCCGTCGAGGCGGCACAGCAACCGTCCGCTCGATACCACTGCGGCCGCCTCGCGCTCACGGACGGCCATCAGGTTGGCGATGTGCTGGGGCGCATACCAATTGTCGGCATCGAGAAAGGCTACCGCTTCCACGCCGAGGCCGATCGCGTGGTAACTGCCCACCAGGCGCGGAGTGGAACCGATGTCGCCGTGGCTGACGGGTAACGTGACGTGGTGCGCGTTCCAGCTGTCGACCGCCGCCAAGGGGTGGCCATCGGCCACCAGCACGTGCAGGCAGGTCATGGTCTGGGCTAGCACGCTGAGGTGGCATTGGATTAGCAGGGCCGGGTCCTCCCGGTGATAGGGGGTGATCACTGCAACCCGAGGCAACGACGATCGGGATTTCATGACGATGGGTGCATCGCTAGGGCTTGCTGCAGACGTCGGTCGTTGACGAGCTCTCCACTTTGCAGGCCTGCCTCCAGGGCAGTCGGCGTCGGCCGCAGACCATCGTAGTAAGTCGGCAGGGTGCCGCCAAGCATGTGCTCGCTGTAAATGTGGCGCCAGGTACTTCCCACCTTGGAGGAGACACGTTTGTTGCTGGCCAGGGCCTCGGTTCCCTCGCGGATCTTGCGTTCCAGCTGACTGTAGCTGCGCACGGGGAAATGGAGAATCTCGAGCCCGGCGCAGGACGGGGCAGGCACGGCCTGTCCGTCCAACGTCACGACGTGGTTGCCATCTCCCACGGAGATCGCCGCCATGGCTCTGTGGCATACCTTCGGCGGTAGCGGCTGGCCGAGGCTGTTGAGTGACCGCCGTTCGCGGATCGTCTGCCTTTGGTGGAAAGGCAGATCCACTGCTACGGCAAGCGCTGGCGGCAAGAAATTGCGCCGTTCCACCCTCAAAGCCTGTACCGAAGCGGGGACGGCGGCCAGCTCTATTTTGAGATCGCCGCTGGCTGGCCACCAAAACTCGTCGGCATCACTGTTGATCACCCAATCGGCGCCGTGCTCCTCCGCGGCGAGCCGCGCCATTCGCGTCACCCACACGGCCTGATCGTGGGTGCGGCTAGATTCGCGCAGCAGCCGCAGCACACCTTGGCGCTGATAGGCCTCGAGAAGCGCGGTCGTGCCATCGCTGGAGCCGTTGTCGGTAGCGACGATCAGATCCACGCCACGGCTGAGGTGAAAGGCCACCATGCTGCCGACGATATCGGCCTCATTGCGGCAGAGCAGAGTGAGAATCAAACGCATAGAAGGAATGGGGTTCGCTCAATTTTTAACATCATTGCTTCGCATAATGATTGAAATGGTGGCCTGGGGATCCTCTGAACAAGTTCGAAGCCGCGATAGCCCCCGAGTCAGCGGGCAAAAAACCCCAGTTTCTTAGGAGTGAGGCAAGCAATGCTGTGTATCGAGGTCGACCTGGTGACTTGTTCAGAGGTGGCGGTTTCAAGTCTGAAGTGCAACACCGAGTGTGAGTTTGTGAGCTTGAAGTAGCTCGTTGTATTTTTCAAGCGGTGCCCCCCGTGCCAATGTCCCCTGAGACAACTACCTCTTCCGAATTACTGAAGGTAGCCTTTTCTCATGACCAGTCCAAATTCAATGTCTCCATCGCCCACTCCGAATTCCCTTGCGTCTGCCTCGAATGAAGTATCCGCCGCTGGGTCACGCCGGCGTTTTAAGCTTTCGTACAAGCGCAGGATCGTGCGGATGGCCGAAGGCTTGGCCGCTGGCGAGGTCGGCGCACTCTTGCGACGCGAGGGTTTGTACTCATCGCACTTGTCGAACTGGCGTCTGATATTGGCAACGCTGGATGCGCAAACGCCAGAGCCAAAGCGCGGTCGCAAGCCCGATACGTTGCGCAACGAGCAGATCCGCATCGACAAGCTGGAGCGTGAAAACGCACGCCTGGAAAAGCGCCTCAAGCAGGCGGAGGCGATCATCGATGCCCAAAAAAAATTGTGTGCGCTGCTCGGACTGCCGATCAGCGAGGAATTGCCATGAGCGCGCTGCCGGCGTTGGTCGGTGCAACCAGCATGGTCAAAGCCTGCGATGCGCTCGGGCTTTCGCGTGCAACGCTGCATCGGCAGCGTACACCGAGGCCGCGCGTCGTCGCACAACGCACGCCGCCGCTCAAGCTCAGCGACAGCGAACAGTCGCTGGTGATCGCGGAGTTGATGAGTGATCGCTTCGTCGATCGCGCGCCGCATCAGATCTACGCGACGTTGCTCGATGAAGACCGCTACCTTTGCTCGATCCGCACCATGTATCGCCTGCTGGCCGTGCGCGAGGCCGTACGCGAACGTCGCGCCCAGCGCGTGCATCCGAGCTACGCGCGCCCTGATCTCCTGGCCACGGCACCCAATCAACTCTGGTCGTGGGACATCACCAAGCTCAAGACCCCGGTCAAATGGACCTACCTCTACCTCTATGTCGTGATGGACGTATACAGCCGATACGTCGTCGGCTGGATGCTCAGCGCGCGCGAAAGCGGCGTGCTCGCGCGTGCATTGGTCGAGGAATGCGCGCAGCGCGAAGCGATTGCGCCGGAGCAACTCACCTTGCACTCGGACCGCGGCGCGCCGATGCGATCAAAAACGCTGGCCGAAAAACTCGTCGACCTCGGCATCGAGCCCAGCTTCTGGCGACCACAGGTGAGCAACGACAACCCCTTCAGCGAGAGCTTGTTCAAGACCACCAAGTATTCGCCCACCTTTCCCGATCGCTTCCAGGACAGCACGCACGCGCGTGCCGTGCTCACGTCGTTCTTCGATTACTACCAGCACCAGCACCGCCACACCGGCATCGGTCTGATCACGCCTGCCGACGTGCATCGCGGCAACGCGCCAAGCATCACCGCCGCACGCACCCGCACCCTGGATGACGCTTTTGACAGGCATCCGCAGCGCTTCAAGGGCAAACATCCCAAGCCCCCGCAGGTACCCCAGACCGTCTACTTCAACCCGCCGCTAGCCAAGGAGAATGATCCGCCCAGCGTCCCGATTGCTCTCTAATATGCCAAGCATCGTTGTCTCAGGGCATTGACACATTCCGATGCATCGAAAGTGTTGAACCAACTGGTCGCGACAGGGGTGATCCCGCTCTACGCTATCGGTGGTGCGATTGGCGCGTCGTTCTATATCGAAGCTCAGGCGACGGAAGATCTAGATATTTTCGTCGCCCTGCCGCAGTCCACGGGCGGCTTGCTTTCGCGCTCGCCAATCTACGCTGCCTGTGTTGCCCAGGGTGGCGTGATCGAAGGGGAGTACGTGCGGCTTGGTGCATGGCCAGTGCAAATCTTGCCGGCGTACAAACCGTTGGTGGAGGAGGCGTTGAACGCTGCCATCGAGGTGTCGTTTGACGGTATTCCAACGCGCGTTTTCACTGCCGAGCATCTGTGTGCCATCGCCATTGACACTGGCAGGCCCAAGGACTATCTGCGCGTCAGCATGTTTCTGGAGCAGGACGGCGTGGACGTCGCGTTGCTGGAGGAACTTCTGTATCGTTATCGACTCGATGATCGGCGCCGAAACATCCTCAATTGGCCGGCAGGTGATGGCAACGCAAACGAACCCCAATCTTCTTGAGCAAGCCTTGGCTGCAAAAGCGGATTTCCGCAATCAGGCGCGTGCTGCGACTTGGCCGCAAAAAATTGCGGCGATGGAGCGGTTGCGGGATACCACACGGATCGCGCGTTTGGCTATGAACGAGCGAAAGAAGTAGCGACCCAGGGCGGGACAATGCGCCGCATTGCCGGTTGCATCGCTGGCTCAATCGCCGCAGTCAACGGCGCTCGCTGTCATGGCTGCGTCTCGCTCCGATCCTGGATGCGACCTTGCCGACCGCGCGCGTGGTCCACAACCTCTACGCCCCGTCCCCGTCTCGATAATCTCTTACTGGGAGCCGGATGGTGTAACGCTCCAAGTCCGGTTCTGCGAGGGGCCGGGTCGCGCAAGCGCCCGGCCTACTCTCCCTTTGCGATATCGTAAAGCAAGACTCGACCCCTTTGACTCTACCTTGCTACCTTGCTGAACTCCATGATCAAACGCCGAATTCATCCTGGCTTCGTCAGCGCTTCGGTAACGAGGCTTTCGTCAGTCAATGAGCGGATCACACTGTGCATGCGGCGTCCGCCGCTCCATTGTTGACGGGCATGTCCTGTATCGTAGCGCGCGCGATTTCCCCAGTTTCAGACCCAGACCTTGGTGCACAATGTCTATGCAACTGATCGCTTGTCAACAATGTGGCGCGGCCACTCCGCCCCATGACGTCGTCAGCTATGGCAGCAGCGGTGGCTGCTATCGCCAACTGTGCACTGCTTGCGTCAACCTGGATGCGGCTGCGTGCATGGGTGTGGATGGCTTCGAGGATGTGCGATTCACTCCCGTGTGCATCACGGATGCGCGCGCCGTTGAGCGCGAGTTCCACTTCCGCCTGCGCTTGTTCGGTCAGCTGGCGCTTGACGCCTTCGAGCTGGTGGACGGGTCGCCCGGCGGATACCAGTTCCAGATCATTGCCGACGCCGATGCCGATCCATGGGCTCTGCTCGCCGCCATGATCGAGCGCATTCGTCGCACATTGGCCGTTACGCATCTGAGCCCGGAGGGGCGCGGCCTAAGCATCAGCGGCTCGACGGTGCGCGGCAGGATCACGTCGGACTCAAGCGCCTCGCAGCCGCTGCCTGCCCTTGTGATCGACGGGCATGAAGTCTCCTGGGAGGCGTTCGGTCGCATGCTGATGAGTTTTGAGGGTTGGCAGTTCAAGCTCGACATCGTTGATCGCAGCGAGGCACCCTGATGGCCACCGCCAACGAAGTGGCGGCCGCACTGCAGGCAATCGGCGCTACGCCCGCATTCGTCAGCCGCCGAACCCTACCAGCAGCGGGACTTGCGCTCGCGGTTGAGGGAGTCGGCCGTATCCGCTTTCCGATCAGCGCGGCGACTGCACGCCGACTGTGCGCCGTGGCGCAGCCGGCACAGCATGGCTACAAGGAAGAAACCTGCCTCGATCCGCGCGTGCGCGACACGTTCGAGATCGACCGGCAGCGCATCACCATCGAAGAGGAAATTTGGCAGCCCGCGCTGCAGGCGCAACTCGAACGCATCGGTCGCGACCTCGGCGTGCCGGCGGGCTGCCGTCTGCGCGCCGAGCTGCACAATCTGCTGGTCTACGGCCCGGGGCAGTTCTTTGTCGGTCACCAGGATTCCGAGAAGTGTGACGCGATGATCGCGACCCTGGTGGTGGGTTTACCGTCGGCCTTCAGCGGCGGCGCGATGCTGATCGAGCACCATGATGAGTCTGTCGTTGTCCGCGGCTCGGCCAGCAAGCTCAGCTTCACCGCGTTTTACGCGAACTGTCGGCACGAGGTGCGTCCCGTCACGCGCGGCTATCGCGTGGTCATGACCTACAACCTGCGACTCGAAGGCGAGGCACAGCGGCCCGCCACCCCCGCCGCCGCTTTGAACCCGCTTATTGAGTGCGTGCGCCAGTATTTTGCATCGAACACTGCGCCACGCTGGGTGGGAGAAGGCGAAGGCGACGTGCCTGACCGTTTGATCTACCTGCTCGATCATGAGTACACCCGGCGCGGGCTGACCTGGCAGCGCCTGAAAGGCGCCGACGGCCCACGCGTGGCCGCCCTGCAGGCGACTGTCGCTGCGCTGGAGTGCGGGATCTGCTTGGCATTGGCCGATATCCACGAAACCTGGAGCTGCGAATCCGAGCTGGATGGGGGCCGCGGCTCGCGACGGCGGCGCTACCGCGAGGAGTGGGCCGAGGCCGAGGACGAAGACAACGACAACGACAACGAACCGGCGACTACGGGTGACTGCGAACTTACCGATCTCGTTGACAGCGGGGCGGAGATCAGGCACTTCGTGGGCGCCGATAGCAAGGCAGTCATGATGACCAACGAGATCGACCCGCGCGAGCTCTGCTACACCAAGCCTTCGGTGGAGTTCGATCCATTCGAGTCCGAGTACGAAGGCTACATGGGCAACTATGGCAATACGGTAGACCGCTGGTATCACCGCGCGGCGGTCGTGCTGTGGCCGCGGCGACGCGCCTTCGTGATGCGCGCCAAGGTCGAGCCGCGCTGGGCCCTGGGCGAACTGAGCCGCACGCTCAAATCTCAGGGCACCAGCGCCGCGGCCGCGCAGGCAGAGCAGCTGCTGCCGTTCTGGGCGCGAGCCGTCGAACAGGCCGACGACAACCGCGTGTTCGCGCGGGCACTGGCTGTAGCCGCACAACTCGATACTCCGCAGCTTGCGGCCGGGCTGCTATCGCCCTTTGCATTGCCACAGTTCAAGGCGAGCATGGCGGCACACTGGCTGCACTGCATTGAGCGCTATGGGCTGAGTTGGTCCAACGCCAGGCTGGCGCAGTGGCAGCCGACGCCCAACGCATCCGAAAACCAGCGGTTGCAGTGGATCACAAGTGACCTGCCTGAGCTGTGCCAGGCACTGCACGACGCTGGGAGCACCGACGCGCGCTCACTGGCGGACGGGCTGCTGACACAGGAATGGCGCTGGACCGACGAGCGCTGGCAGGCACGTAGTCGCATCCCGGCGGCGTCGTCGCGAGACGAAGCCTTGCTGGCTCTGAGCAAGCCGCTGCTCGCGCTGATCGACGCTGCAACACGAATCGAGAATGCCACGGTGCGCGACGGAATTTTCGTTGCGCTCGCCGCCACGGATGGCGACGTCGCGACCCAGTCCACGCTTGCGCTCGACTTTCTGCGATCTGCGCAAGCGCATCCAGACGCACCCTTGCGCGTTGCCTTGGCATCACTGCGGGAACATTGGTGCCTGCTGCTCACCGCCCTCCTCGATCAAGCGCCTCGGTCTGAAGAAGATTGGTCGATCCGCCTGCCACTGTTTTGCAACTGCAAGCACTGCGCTGAGCTCAACGGATTCCTGCAAGACGGCCAACGTACCCGCTACGAGTGGCCGCTTGCCGAACAGCACCGCAAGCACGTGCATCACGTTATCGATAGCGGCGAGCTACCGCTCAGCCACGTGACCCGACGCAGTGGCCGGCCCTATGTGCTGGTGCTGCAGAAAACCACCGCACTGTTCGCGCGCGATAAAGCGCAACGTCGCGCGTGGAAGCAAGCTCTCGACTTGCTGGAGCAGTCAGCGAGTGTGAATTGATTCGTTGAGGTGTTGCGCCGCGAATCTGCGGCCGACCCGACCCAATGCACAATTCTTCCGGATAGGCGCGATTTGACAGTCCGATCTAGCAAACATAATCTTAGAACCGTCTTACGGCGTGGAATAACCGATGGAAACCACCAGACTCTCCAGCAAAGGCCAAGTGATCATACCCAAGGGCTTCAGGAACGCCCATCGCTGGGAATCCGGGCTCGAGCTCATGATGATCGATACCGGGGACGGCCTGCTCCTCAAGCCCAGAGCCCCCTTTGCCGCCACTGTGCTCGCCGAAGTATTCGGCAGGTTCAAGGAAAAGGTCGCTGCCAAGACCGATGGTGAGATCGAGGCCGCTCTGGTTCGGGACATGCGGAGACAGTGGCGTGATCTCGGTTGATACCAACGTTCTGGCGCGACCGTTCTGGTGCGACTACTGGTAAGCGACAACCAGGCGCAGAGCAAAGGCGAGCCGCAACCTCTTTGCGACCGAGGAAGTATTCATCCCGGATACGGTGCTGCTTGAAGCCGAATGAAAGAAAACCGGGGTCAGTGAAAAATGGCACTTACTTAAGGAGCCTCTGAACAAGTCCGGAGCCGCGATAGCCCCCTGAGTCAGGGGGCGAAAAACCGCAGGTTTTTGGAGTGCCATTCGGGTCAGTGAACAAATAAAATGCGTAGCCCGCTTCAAAACGAAGGAACCGAGTAGCCCGGATGCAGCACAGAGTAATCCGGGCTTCTTCTGAAAAGCCCCCAATCATCAGCTCCGCTGTGGAAACCCCCGGATTTCGCTGCGCTTCATCCAGGCTACTTGCTACTTGCTACTTGCTGAAGACCGCGATACCGCGATCCGGGCGGCGTATGCGTTGGGCCATTATCCCCTGAGCGAAATCGGCGCGCACTTTGGACTGCACTGCGTGAGCAGCAGCAGGATTGGGCGGAACGGGTGATATGGCAACAAAAGACCTGACCCTTTTCATTTTTTCATGCATGCCGGACGGTTGACGGCGCGGGTACGCAGCGTACACTGCACGAAAAGTGGCTTTGGATTTCCTATCCTTTGACCTTCGATCACCACGCCGCCACCGGTGGTGAAGCCGCGCGTTTTCTCAAAGCGATGCTCGACGATCTGGCCTTGCCCAATTGAACTCCTGCGAATCTTTATGTGTGCGACGCTCCAGATTGCAGCAGGTTTAGTCGACTTCCATGTTCTTTTAATGTCTCGGGACAATGTCCGCGTCAAGCTTTTAGATTGTCACGCGGTCCTACCGTCCTTTGACCCCCATCGCATTTTCCACGACGGCTTGCCTCTACCCTTCGTGCTCCTTGAAGACGCAGGCTGCGCCATGTTTCGAATTCGAATCGCTGCATTTGCATTGCTGTTGACGCCTATGCTTGCCAACGCACAAGCACTCTTCGCCGACGGTTTTGAAGCCGTCAGCACGGAAATAGGCGCCTGGATCAACGTTACACCCGCAAATGTCGATTTGAACAACAGTCTGGGTTGCAGTAACTACGGCGGCGCGCCCTTCGTCAATCGTGCCTACCCTTCAACGTTCTATGCGCATTTCGATTGCCAGGGCGTTTGGAAATCCACAGACTATGGCCGCACCTGGACGGGCCCCATCAACGACGGCAGCAATGCAGACGTCACCAAGGACTGCGCTGGCGCACTGACTGGGCCCACCAACAACAGCAACAATGCGATTTATCTCGCGTGTATTCGCGGTGCGGCGACTGGCTTCTGGCGCTCGTTGGATGGCGGTTTCAACTGGACTCGCTATGCAGTTACCCCCGGTGGTAGTCGCCAGGATTTCTACGCGCCGGCGGTTAATCCCTACGACCCTAATCATCTGTTGATCGCCGGTCATGAGATGAATGTACTGGCGCAAAGTACCGACGGAGGTCAGACCTGGACCAACATCAGCATGGCATCGGGCATGCTGCAAAATGGTGGCACTGCCGCGTTGGTGTTCATTGACACCGGCAACGCCAGCACGACGAGAAACACCTGGCTCTATGTGCCGCAGGGAACCGGTGGCGGTATCGGAACTTGGCGCACCAGCGACGCAGGCACAAACTGGACGCGCGTCGACAACAACGAAAAGCCACACGGCGGCTTTCTGATGTATCAGCCTGATAGCAGCGGCGTCATCTTCATGCCAGGCATTTACTCCGCACTCGGCTGGGGTGTATTGCGTAGCACTGACTACGGCCAGACCTGGGCGCATGTCGGTCCAACCAGTGCACAGGCGTTGGTGTTTGGCACGAGCACCCGCATTTACACGATGTGGGGATTCCCCATCGGCATCGGCGGAGTCGTCAACCCAAGTCTCTGGGTCAGCAATCAACCAGGCACCGGCACATGGACACAACCTGGAACCCCTGACGCAATGACGCAAGGCCCAGGAAGCGCTGTAGTGACTTACGACGGCAGTCACTACATCATCGTCACCGGCAACCACAATGCCGGTCTTTGGCGCTATGTCGAGCCCTGAGAAAACTGGGGTCAGTGAACAAATAAAATTTAGGGCTCAATGAAATTGCGTCGCGTTTCGTGTCCCGCGGGGCGAGACTCTGCAGGAATCGATTCGGCGCGATGCGCTTTCGTTGCTGCGCCTTTCTGCTGCGATTTGGCAGCAATTGGGCAGACGTCGGTTGCCACTGCTACATCGGCGCCCCACCCTCATTCAACACGTCGAGATAAGCGGTGTAGGCAAAGATGCGGTTGCGGCGTTGGCCGGTGCGTTCTTCAGCGATGCCGAGTTGAGTGAGTGTCTGCATCGCCTTCGATGCGGTGGGGAAACTCAGGCCGCTGCGTTCGACAAGGTGTTTGAGGCTGGTCAAGGGTCGCTGGCGCAGCGCGGCGAGTACGCGCAGGGCGCTGGCAGTGGCGGCTGCTGTGCCGCCTTGCTGGACACGTTGCGTATCTGCTTCGAACAGCTTGCCCAACCGTTGCGCGGTCTGCACGGCGTCGGTTGCGGTTTCACGCACCCCTTCGAGAAAAAAGTCGGTCCACGCACCCCAGTCGCCGTGCGTACGTACGCGATCAAGTAGCTCGTAGCACATGGTTCGGTGCTGTTTGAGATACAGACTGAGATACAGCAGCGGCTCGCTGAGCAGGCGGCCGTGATGCAGCAGCAATGCAATCAACAGACGCCCCAGGCGACCGTTGCCGTCCCGGAACGGGTGGATGGTTTCGAATTGCACATGCGCCAACGCGGCGCGCAGCAGAATCGGTAGACCATCAGCATCGGCATGCAGAAAAATTTCCAGCGCCGTCATGCAGGCTTCCACCTCCTGCGGTGGGGGCGGCACGAAGTACGCGTTGCTACGGCGCGTGCCGCCGATCCAGTTCTGGCTGCGGCGGAATTCGCCGGGCATCTTGTCGCTGCCACGGCCGCCGGCCATCAGCTTGGAGTGCATTTCGCGCAGCAGTCGAATGCACAACGGAAAACCCTTACGCAGTCGACCCATGCCGTGTTCCAGCGCCGCGATGTAGTTGCTGACTTCCTGCACATCGTCGAACGATCAAGATCAGCAGCCCCGCCTCACTCCACCGTCACCGACTTCGCCAAATTCCGCGGCTGATCGACATCGGTGCCGCGCAGTACGGCGACGTGATAGCTCAACAGTTGCAGGGGAATGGTGAACACGATCGGGGCGACGAGGTCGCCGTGGGGCGGGAGTTCGATCAGGGTTTCCTGGGGATGGGTGATGCCGCGGCTGGCGCTTTGGTCGGCGAAGACGATGAGTTGGCCGCCTCTTGCGCGGACTTCTTCGATGTTGGATTTCAATTTTTCCAGCAGGTGATCGTTGGGTGCTACGGCGATCACTGGCATGTCTTCGTCGACCAGGGCGAGCGGGCCGTGTTTGAGTTCGCCGGCGGGGTAGGCTTCGGCGTGGATGTAGGAAATTTCCTTGAGCTTGAGTGCGCCTTCCATGGCGATTGGAAACTGTGTGCCGCGGCCGAGGAACAGGGCGTGTTGTTTGGTCGCGAAGCGTTCGGCGAGTTGTTTGATCTCGGTGTCAAGGGCGAGTGCCGAGGTTACTGCGCTGGGCAGATGTTCGAGCTGCGCTATACCGCTGGCATAACGTTCCTTGCTCAGCCCATGATGGCGACCGAGTTCCAGTGCCAGCATCAACAGCGAGGTCAGTTGCGTGACAAAGGCCTTGGTCGACGCGACGCCGATCTCGGGGCCGGCGCGGGTCATCAGCGACAATTCCGATTCTCGCACCAGCGATGATTCGGGCACGTTGCAGATGGCGAGTTGAGTGAGATAGCCCAGCCCCTTGGCCATTTTCAATGCGGCCAGTGTGTCGGCGGTTTCGCCGGATTGCGACACGGTGACCAGCAAGGTATTGGGCATGACCACGATGTCGCGGTAGCGATATTCGCTGGCGATCTCGACACTGACCGGAATGCGCGCCAGGGATTCGATCCAGTACTTGGCGACCAGCGAGGCGTGATAGCTCGATCCACAGGCGACCAGTTGCACCGCGCGGGTGTTGGTCAGCAGCTGCGCAGCGTTGGGGCCGAAGATGCCGGTGAGGATGTGGCCGTCGCTGATACGGCCTTCAAGCGTGTCGGCGATCGCGGTGGGCTGCTCGTGAATCTCTTTGAGCATGTAGTGACGATACTCGCCGCGCTGCACCGCATCGGCCGAGAAATGTGCCTGCTTGATCGGACGTTGCACTTCATTGCCGTCGAGATCGAAGATGCGTGAGGAATCGATGCGGATTTCCGCGACATCGCCCTCGGCCAGATAGACGAAGCTGCGCGTCACCGGTAGCAGTGCGTGGATATCGGAGGCGAGGTACTGCTCGCCCTCGCCGATGCCCATGACCATCGGGCTGCCTTTGCGCGCGCCGACGACGACACCAGGTTCGCGCGTGGAAACGACCGCAATCGCATAGGCGCCGTGCAGCCGCGGCAGCACGGATTGCACTGCCTGCAGCATGGTTTTTCCCGACGCCTGTTGCGCGTGAATCAGATGCGCCATCACTTCGGTGTCGGTGTCGGAGGTGAACGCGTAACCCAGCGCGCGCAGTTCCTCACGCAGTTCGACGTGATTCTCGATGATGCCGTTGTGCACCACCGCCACGCTCCCGGTCGAATCCGCGCTGCTGGAGATCATCGGATGCGCATTGCGTTCGGCCGGCACACCGTGCGTGGCCCAGCGCGTGTGCGCGATACCGGTGTGGCCATCGATCGGGTCGGATTGCTGCAGTGATTCGAGCTCAGCCACTTTGCCTTTGGCGCGGCGACGCTCAAGGCCCCGGGCAGTGAGCAAGGCGATGCCGGCTGAGTCGTAGCCGCGATACTCCAGCGCTTTGAGGCCGGCGATGAGGGTGGGCACGACATCGCGCCGGGCCGCAATTCCAACAATTCCGCACATGGCTTCAACTCCTCGCAGATGCTCGGCGCATTCTACTGGCCGCTTGCCAAGGGTTCTGTTCGCGGCGGGTCATTCTGCGGGCAGGGTGGCCGCCAGCGGCGCAGGGGCCGCTCAACAACCGCGATCAAACGCGGGCCATCACCCAGGCGCGGGCTTCATCCAGGCCATCACCTTTTTGTGCAGAAAAAACCTGCACGGTGGCCGCCGATTCGGCTTCACGCAGCGCTTTGCGCACGGCTTGCAAGGTGTTGCCAGCGGCGCCGCGGCTGAGCTTGTCGCATTTGGTCAAGAGGATATGGCAGTCGAGTCCGCGTGAATCGCAGAAGTCGAGCATCATCGTGTCGAACTCGGTCAGCGGATGGCGCACATCCATACAGATGACCAGACCACGCAGCGACTGGCGCTCGGCGAAATAGTCGCGCATCGCCTCGCCCCAGGCCGCGCGCACGGCCAACGGCACCTTGGCGTAGCCGTAGCCCGGCAGATCGATCAGTCGACGGCCGGGCAGCAACTCGAACACCACCAGGTGCTGGGTGCGCCCTGGTGTTTTGGACACCCGTGCCAAACTTGAGTGACCGGTCAGTGCGTTCAGGGCGCTTGACTTGCCGGCGTTGGAGCGTCCGGCAAACGCAACCTCCGCTCCCTCGTCGATGGGCAGGGTGTGGTGGGTCGGCGCGCTCATCACAAAAGTGGCGCGATTCAGGGACTTCAGCAGATCTTTGGCGGACATGAAATAGGGGAGCGGCTGGCGCCGCATTGCTCTGGGTGGGTCGTCAGCCAGTTTGGTGGGCAGCGGCCGAGGTGGCAAGCACCTGTCGCGCGCAGGGTCCTGCTTCGACCAGAAAACCCGCGATCACGGCGCGGGTGCAGCATCCATCCCCGGCGGGACGCGCTCATTCGTCTGGTTTTCCCGGCATTCTCATCGCGTCAGGCAGCGCCACCCGCTCCTACATTCAGCCCGCTGTTGTAAGATTCGCGGCCTTATGGGCGCCCCAGCGGCATACGCTGGCGCCCGCACGGAATCTTTTGGAGAACCCGTAATGACTTTGCGAATCCTCATTGCTGCTTTTGCCTCGGCGTTGCTTTCGACCGCTGTGGTGGCCCAAGACATGGCGGCGCCAGCTACCACGACAGAGGCAGCCCCAGCGGTAGTGCCCGCTCCCGACGCGAAGGCGCTTCTGGCCGAGCTGGCCCTGGCCAAGCCCGGCGATGTCAAGGCCGGTGCCGACAAGGCCACTGTCTGCGCGGCCTGCCACGGATTGGATGGCAACAGCAGCGATCCGCAGTATCCCAAGCTTGCTGGTCAGCACGAGCATTTCATCGCCACTCAACTGGTCGCTTACAAGAGTGGCACGCGGCCCAACGTGGTAATGGCGAGCTTTGCGTCCATGCTCAGCGCGCAGGACATGCGCGATGTCGGCGCTTATTTCTCGACGCAAACCATCGTTCCCGGTTTGGCGGACGAATCCCCGATCGCCGCGGCGCTCAGTCCCTACAAGGGCCAGCGGGTTGTTGATGTGGGCCGAAATATCTATCGCGGCGGCATCAAGCAGAGCGATGTACCGGCCTGCATGGCCTGCCATGGCCCCAGTGGCGTGGGCAACCCGGGTCCGGGTTATCCGGCGTTGGGTGGACAGCATTCGGGCTACGTGGGCACGGTGCTCACCGGATACAAGGCAGTGCCAGCGGGCGATCCGCGACTGGAGAACGCCAACTACGCAATCATGGCGACCATCGCCCAGCGTCTGAGCGATGAAGAGATCCTCGCGGTGTCGTCCTATATTGAAGGTCTGCACGCGCGCAACATGAACTCCACGGCGCAATCCAAACCCTGATCGCGATCGCTTTGGAACCAATGGCAGCAATGGCGGTCGCAGTCATTCGAGCGTGATTTGCCCTGAGCAACGTTTTCTACCAACTGTTCTCAATCAAACAATTCGTTTCAACCAAGCTAGTCGGAGAATCACATGTTCACACGCATCGCCGCCCTGTTCCTGGTCTCGCTAGCGGCAGCGGCCTGCCACGCTCAGCCCACGCTGTACCAAGAGGGTACGCACTACTTCAAGGTTGAGCCGGCGCAGCCGACCAACACTCCGGGCAAGGTCGAGGTGGTAGAAGTTTTCAGCTACGCCTGCATCCACTGCGCGCATTTTGAGCCGATCGTGGCGGCGTGGAAGAAGACTGCGCCAAAGCAGGCAAAATTCAGCTACATGCCCGCGATTTTCAATCCGAGCTGGGAAGCTTTTGCGCGCGCCTACTATGCGGCGGAAGTGCTGGGCATCATTGAAAAGACCCATCAAGCCACTTTCGACGCAATCTTCGTGCAAAAAAAGACCATTCAGTCGTTGGACCAGATTGCCGAGTTTCTGTCCGGATACGGCAAGTCGGTCGATGAAATCAAGAAGGCGATGAACAGTTTTGCCGTCGAGACGAAGATCGCGCGCGCCAAGAAGCAGGTGGTCGCGTACCAGATCGATGGCACGCCCAGCGTAATCGTGGCCGGCAAATGGCGCGTCACTGGAAATTCGGCCGGTGCGATTGAGAACGTATTCAAAGTGGTCGACTATCTGGTGCAGATGGAAGCCACTAAATTGCCCAAGTCTGCGGCAAGTGCGGCCCCGGTTGCAGTGGAAAAGTCCGCGTCGGTTGCAGCCACGCATTGATCGCGTCCGGCTGAATTCGACCGTCCGATCCTGGTTCGGGATCGGCGCTCGCCTGTTGCGAAACTTGGTGCTCGGAACTTAGGGCGCCCGCAGCACTCCATAGCGATTCACGTCATCGCTGTGGAGGTCTGCATGTTTCGTTGCGCCAGTCTATTGATTGCGGGATTGTTTTTTGCTGCTGTTGGTCAGGCGCAGCAGGGGCCCTACCAGGAAGGCAGGCACTACTTTCGCATCCCGGTCGCCCAGCCCACGCATGCCGCGGGCAAGGTGGAAGTGATCGAAGTGTTCAGCTACGGCTGCCCGGCGTGCAGCACCTTTCAACCGTCGGTCGACGCATGGAAGAAAACCATGCCGTCAAACGTGCACTTCAGCTATTTGCCGGCGGATTTCAATGCCGGCTGGCCGCTCCTGGCGCGCGCCTTTTATGCCGCGCAGGCGTTGGATCTGAGCGAGCGCAGTCACCAGCGCATCTTCGATACCAACTACACCCAGAAAAAACCCATTCGCACCGAAGACGATGTCGTTGCGGTGCTGTCTTCGCTCGGTGTCCCGGCTGAAAAAGTGCGCAAGACCTTGAGCAGCTTCGGCATTCAGACCAAGCTTGCACAGGCACGCAAGCGCGTGATCGCCTATCAGGTCGAAAGCACGCCTTCGCTGGTGGTGAATGGCAAGTGGCGCATCTCCGGCCAGGGACTGAGCAGCCAGGGTGAGATGATTGCTGTGCTCAAACACGTACTGCAGCTGGAAGCGGCGGCGTTGCCCGCACCGGCAACATTGCCCGCGCCAGCAAAGTAGAGAGACGCTGGGACGTGATGGGCTGAGCTTTGCGGCGGCCAGATTCGCGGCCGCGGCCGCTCCTGCAAGTCACGGGCGCGGCTTTGGGCTGGCGTTGCCTTCGCGTGCCGACGATACTCGGCCTACGCGAGGGAGAAGTCATGGGCCATCTGCTGATAGCGATTCTGCTCAATGTGGTGCCGCTGATCGGCGTCTGGAAGTTTGGTTGGTCCGGCGGCACTGTACTGCTGTTGTTCTGGGTGGAAAGCCTGCTCGGACATTTCGCCGCGATGATCAAGATTCGTCGCCACGCGGCACTGACGCGCAAGCGCGGACACGTCGCGTATGTGTCGGTCGATCAACGCGGTGGGGGCGGCAGTTACTTCGCGCACTTCACGCGGATTGCCTTGATCTTCACCTTCGCACATGGTTTTTTTCTGGGCGTTATTTTGGCCATGCTTGCCGTCAACCGCCCCGAGCTGACTCAGTTCAATGTCAGCTGGGACAACTTCAAACTGGGCTTTGGCCTGGTGCTGCTGTTGCTGGTGGTCGATCTGATCATCGACCTGCCGCAGTTGGCCCAACGCAGCTTCTACTGGTTGGAAAGCAGCACCGGCAAGCGCCTGACCCGGGTCCTGGTCATGCATCTGACGCTGATCTTTGGCTTCGGCGCGATGGCCGTCTTTGAGTCGCCGATCGCGATGCTGATGGTGTTTCTGGCATTGAAGACGCTGCTTGATGCAGGCACCAGCATGTACAAAGACGATGCCTCGTTCGAATCGACCTACCCGAAAAAACCGCCAGCAATTCTGCGCTTTCTGGACAAATATAGGAAGAAAGACGGCGCGCAGACCGGCAGCGCGGCGAAAAAAGAGACATTGGACGAGTTTTGGGCGCGCGGGCGCACTGAAGCGTTGCAGCGCCGCGAGATGCACGAACAGGTGCTGCACGAACAGGTGGTTGACACAGCTGAGACGGTACAACGCACGCGGCACAAGGCAGAATAGCCCCCATGGACCGTTACGAACGATTGCTCAAACTGCATCGCATGCTGAAAGTGGCGCGCTTGCCGGTATCGCTGGCGCGGCTGCAGGACGAACTCGAATGCTCGCGCGCCACGGTGTATCGCGACGTGGCGTTTCTGCGCGATGGCCTCGGCGCTCCGATCCAATCCGGTGGCGACGATGGCTCGGCGTTTTTCTACAACGTCGACGGGGCCGAGAAATTCGAGCTTCCGGGACTGTGGCTGTCGAGCAGCGAACTGGAGTCGCTGCTCGCCATGCATCAGCTGCTGGCACGCACCGGCGGCGCGGTTCTGTCGGGTGCGTTGGCACCGCTGCGCACACGCATCGACAAGCTGCTCGCCGATCAGAGCCGCGGAAAACGCTGGCCGATCGAGCGCATCCGAGTCACCCGCGCCATGTCGCGTCCGCTTGATGAGGCCAGTTTTCGTATCGTTGCTGGCGCCGTGCTGGAACGCAGAAAGCTGAAATTCCGCTATCGCGCGCGCTCGACCAATCACGAATCCGATCGCTTCGTCAGCCCGCAGCGGCTTACCCACTACCGCGAAAACTGGTATCTCGATGCGCTCGATCACGAACGCGAAGCGCTGCGCAGTTTTTCGGTGGATCGGATGCACAAGACCTTGATGCTGAGTGACGAAGCCATCGATGTCGTGGACTCTGAGCTCGACGCACACCTGGCGGGCAGCTACGGCATTTTTTCCGGCGCGCCCAAGGCCTGGGCGACCATTCGTTTCTCGGCTAAAGCCGCGCGCTGGGTCGCCGACGAACATTGGCATTCCAAGCAGGAGGGCCGCATGCTGGATGACGGACGCTATGAACTGCGTCTACCCTATTCCAACGCGCGCGAACTGTTGATGGATGTGCTGCGCTATGGCCCCGACGCCGAAATCGTGGCACCGGTGGCGCTGCGTGAGGAAGCGCGCATCCAGTTGAGATTGGCGTTGAATGGGTACGAGAGCGACTGAACAGCTTCGTGCTGTAAGAAGTAGAGCGTCCGACCACAGGTCGGACCCACCGGGCTGCGCTGGATCCGACCTGTGGTCGGACGCTCTACAACACATTGCGATCAAGTCAGCGCTTCTGGCCGAACCGCCGCACGCCGTTTGGCCAGAGTGCGCAACGCAATCGCCAGCACGCCACTGAGTACCATGGCGCCGCCGATCCAAAGTCGCGGGCCGGGGCGGTCTCCCCAAAATGCGATACCGAGCATCACCGCCAGCACTGGGCTGAGCAGAAAATACGGGGTCAGCTGCGCTACTGGATGGCGCTGCACCAGCAGATAAAACAAACTGTGCCCGAGCATCGAAGCGATCACCGCTGCGTAAATCACCCCCATCCACGCGATCGGGCTGGCCGAGGCGAGCTGGGCACGCGGGTCCGGCTCGATCAACAGGCTGAGCAGCAACAACGGGAAGGTGCCGATCCACGCCGACCACCCTTGCAGGCTGAGTGCCGCGATACCTTTGAGATCTCGCATCAACACCGTGCCCAGCGCCAGAAAGAACGCCGAGACCAGCATCAACAACAATGATTCCGGACGATCCAGCACCAGCGGATCGAAGCCGAGTACCAGGATGCCAGCGAAGCTGACCAGAATCGCCAACCCCGTGCGCCAGGCGAAGCGTTCGCCGAGTAATACCCAGGCCAGCATCGCGGCCATCGGCACATAGCTTTGCATCACGATGGCGGGCGAAGCGATGTCGCCGGCCAACTTCAGCGCCCAGAAACTCAGCCCGAAGTGCAGCACGCTGTTGCACAGCGCCACCGCGACCAGTCGACCCATCTGCGCGCGCGGCGGCGGCTTTAGGAACGCGATCAACAACAACCCAAGCAGCAGCAGGCGCAGCGCGGTGAACAGCAGCGGCGAAAACTCGCGCAGTGACAACGCCGAAGTCAGGAAATTTCCCGCCCAGGCGAGGCACACAATCAGGATCAGCAGCAGGTCGCGCGCATTCATCGGTTAAAAAAACCAGCTCGAAACTGTGGGGGCGGCGTGAGCCGCGATTGTTCGAAATGCCAAACCATTTTGGCGCGCGCCACCTGCACAAACGCAGCGCGCAAGCTTTTCAAGACGCCGAGATACCCGTGAGCCGCAACAGCGCTTCCGCGTATTTAACCCGTGTCGCTTCGATCACGCCGGCTGGAATACGTGGCGCCGGCGGGGCCTTGTTCCACTTCAGTGTTTCCAGATAGTCGCGCACGTATTGCTTGTCGTAGCTGGGCGGGCTGATGCCGATCTGCCAGGTATCGGTGGGCCAGAAGCGCGACGAATCCGGCGTCAGCATTTCGTCCATCACCAACAACTTGCCGTCGGCATCGACACCAAACTCCAGCTTGGTGTCGGCGATCAGAATGCCGCGCGCCGAGGCGAAGCGTGAGGCGAAGTCATAAATGCGCAAGGTCGCCGCCCGCACCATTTCGGCCAGTGGTCCGCCGATGGCGGCGACCATTGCGTCGAAACCGATGTTCTCGTCGTGTCGGCCGGAGGCTGCCTTGGTCGACGGCGTGAAGATCGGATACGGCAACTGCTCGGCTTGCTGCAAACCTTTGGGCAATTCGATGCCGCAGACGCTACCGTTGGCCTGGTAATCCTTCCAGCCCGAGCCAGTGAGATACCCCCGCGCGATGGCTTCAATGGGCAGCGCCTTGAGGCGCTTTGCCACCACGCTGCGATCTTCATACAGCGCCACATCCGCCCCGCGCGGCAGCACGTCGCGTACGTGTTTGCCGGTGAGGTGGTTGGGCATGATGTGCGCGGTTTGCTGGAACCAGAAATTGGACATTCGGGTCAGAATTTCGCCCTTGCCGGGAATCGGGTCCGGCAGCACGACGTCGAATGCCGATAACCGATCGGTGGCGACAATCAGCAGCTCGTTCTGTGGCAGCGCGAATACGTCGCGCACTTTGCCACGATGCACCAGGGTCAGTTCAGACAACAGGGTTTGCGCTAGGACTCGCGACACGATGCTGGGTCTCCGGGCGGGGGGCAATTGTATCCATGCTCGTGTGCCGGCCGGATGACCTGATGACGATTGCTATGATGTCGCCATGAACGCATTCTCCCTGCTCCGTGCTTGCGGCCTTTGGCCGCGTTGGTCACCAGCGCTGCTGGACATTGTCTACAACCGAATCGCGCATCACGCTGGCGTTCACTACTGGCGAGCCAAGGCATGAACAAATGGCTCAATGTGCTGGTGGGGGCGATCCTTGGACTGATCATGATGCGCCATCCGATCGGTGCGCTGATTGGAGCGGCCACGGGCTATCTGCTGGGGCCGCGATTCGGCGACGACAAGCCCAAAGCCACGCCAGCACGGATGCTCTATCCGTTGTTTGCGCTGGCCGGGGCATTGGCCAAAGCCGATGGACGCGTGTCCGAGGCCGAGGTCGGCGCCACCGAGCAATGGATGACAAGGCTGGATCTCAACAAGGCCCAGCGCAAACAAGCCATCGCTGCATTTGATGCGGGGAAACAATCCGGTTTCGACGCGGACGTCCACGCCCGCGAGCTGGCGGCGCATTGCATCGTGCGATTGGATCTGAAGGTCATGCTATTGGGCGCGCTGCACCAGATTGCCAGTGCCGACGGCAGCATGCATGCTGATGCGACGCGCCTGCATCAGCGCATCGTCGAGTTGCTGGAGGTTCCGGTCGATTTATGGCGCCAAGCGCAGGCGAAGTTCCACCACGGGCAGGATGCCGCGCCAGCGCTGGATACCCGCGTCGCCAGCGTCTCCGATTACCACGCGCTTGGCGTGAGCACCTCGGCCAGTGATGCCGAGGTGCGTCGCGCTTATCGCAAGCTGCTCACCAAGCACCACCCCGACAAGCTGGCTGGGCGCATCACTTCAACGTCGGAGCGACGCCAGGCGGAGGAGCGCACTCGTACGTTGATCGCTGCGTACGAGCGCATCAAAAATACCCGCGGCATGGGTTGATGGTGGTTTTGGGGCCAGGCACTGACTAAAAGCGTTCGCGCACAGCGCGAACCCACCACCAGCGCGGACTCGTAGGCAGAGCAGGCTCAATCGTCGGACGAATGGATCGCGTCGCCTCCCGGTTTGCGGAAACGCAGCGTCAGCCGATCGGATTCTCCAATCGCCAGATACTTCTCGCGATCACGTTCCTTCAATGCCAGCGTGGGCGGCAGTGTCCACACCCCGCTTTCGTAGTCTTTGGTGTCCCGGCTATTGGCATTGATCTCGCTCTTCGCTTCCAACACAAAGCCGGCCGCGGCTGCCAGTCCGATCACATATTCTTCGGTCAGATAACCGGTGCGCAGCGTTGCCTCAAGCGAAGTGCCCGGACGCGCACGATGATCGACCACGCCGAGCACACCGCCGGGCTTGAGCGCAGCGAAAAACGCCGAGAACCAGCCGCTGTCGTTTCCACTTTGCGTCCAGTTGTGCACATTGCGGAACGTCACGATGGCATCGACCGGCCCGGCCTCGGAAAAGTCCGGTGCCTTGGTGTCGATCACAATGAGTTTGGCTCCGCCGTAGAGATCCGGACGCGCGGACATCTTGTCGCGAAGCTGCTGATTTAGTGGCGCGAAGTAGCGCGGAACACCGGGCACCGTGTCGTTCCAGATGGCGGCGATGAAATGGCCATTGGCGTTCAGCCAGGGGCCAAGGATTTCGCTGTACCAACCGCCGCCCGGGGTGATTTCAAGTACGCTCATCGAGCGCTTGATGCCGAAGAATTCCAGCGTCTGTTGCGGATGCCGATAACCATCGCGAAGGCGATTGGCCTCGCCCCGATGTGCGCCGGCAATAGCCTGCTGCAGTGTGCTGTCGACCTCATCGGCACTGCTCTCGAAGCCGGAAGCGGTGGTGCGGGATGCGCTCGCGTCGTCAGCTTTGGAATCGCCATCACTTTGGCATCCGGCGACGATTAGGAGCAGCGTCGAAACAAGCAATCCTCGAAACATGGCAGGTCTCCGTCGGGTTGGAGTCGCGAGGCTAACATGCGCCGATATCGATGCTGCGACACGCGCCAGCAGACAGCGCCCATCATCCTGTGCCAACGGCTTCCGAGGGAATCAGGCTCAGCTCCGGCGAATACGGTGCGATCTCCGGCGGAGTGCCGCCTCGCAGCCGTTCCTGCAAGCCCAGCCACCAGCGCACGTCGAATATTTCGCCATGCGCTTCAATCAAGCGCCGCTCCTGCTCAGGCGTCAATCCGAGGAATCGCGGAAACTGCTCCGGAAACACATCGTTGTCGCCGACGTAGTACCAGGCGCCATGATGCATTTCCTCGTCATTGTCGCTGGGTGTGGGCAGCGCGCGAAATCGGCATTCGCTGACCATGCACAACTCATCGTAGTCGTAAAAAATCGCTCGTCCATGCCGGGTGACGCCGAAATTCTTCAGCAACAGGTCGCCAGGAAAGATGTTGCTCATTGCCAGGTCCTTGATCGACTGCGCGTAGTCGAGCAGCGCCTGCATTGCCAGCTCGGGCGCAGCCTCCTTGATGAACAGGTTGAGCGGGCGCAGATAACGCTCCACGTAGCAATGCGTCAGCACGATATCGTCGCCATCCTCCAGCACGCTTTCGCGGCAGCCGCCGGTCAGCTCATCGAGCAGGCTCTGCTCGAACTGTTGGCGAGGAAAGCGCAGGTGGCGAAACTCCTGTGCATCGACCAGGCGCCCGGCACGGTCATGTTTGAACACCAGTTGGTATTTGGCCATTACATCGGCGCGCGCCATGGTTTTGACTGGCGCAAATTTGTCGCGGATCAGCTTGAACACCAGCGGATAGCTGGGCAGATGAAACACCGCCATCACCATGCCGCGTTCGCCGGGTGCATGCACAAATTGTTCAGCGCATCGCGTCGCCATCAAATCCACGTGTGTTGCCAACGCACGCACTTTTTCCAGATGACGGAAGAACAGACGAAAACGCTCGGTCTTGGCCTGCTTGAGGCGCCCGAGCACGGCGAACCACTCGTCCACGGCTTTCCTCGGCAGCAAGGTTTTCAGGAACACGACCGCATCGCCCACGGTTTCGAAATCGGCGAGAAAGTACGAGCGGGTGAAGCCGAACAGCTGGGTGACATCGGCGCGATTGAGAATCACCGCATCGATCACGATGCCTTCGCCGCGGTTTGCCAGTGCGATGACGAAGGGCGCGTATTCCGACTCACCAAAAACGCGCCCGACAAGATAGGCGCGGCGTTCGCGATAAAAACGCGTTTCCAGCAGCTCGACTGACCGCGCCGGACGCTTGCCCCACGACGCAAGTTGGGCGTTGACCGTTTCTGCAGCCAGGCGCGCGCATTGTCCGGCGTGCGCATAGGGCACTGCAAACGGTGTGTCGGCGAGGATGCGACGAAACAGGTCCGGCAGGTCCTCCGAGACCGAATAGGCGAGGCGCGCCACCGGGTGTTTGATGCGATCGGTTGGCTCGATGTCCAGCGCCACAAATTCGATCGCTGCATCAACACCGCGTGTCTTGAAGAACCGTCTGGTCAACGTGTTGAAGTAGGTCTTGTACAGTTCCTGATCGAGCAACGTGGCAATGCTGGCCTCGAACGCGGGTTTGATCGCTTCCCAGATATCGCGGCGGCTGGCGTGATCACCCAAGGCTTGCAGCAAGCGCTGACTGGTTTCGGCGACGCTGGTGTCGTACAGCTCGATGCGTTCGACCAGATCGGGTTGTTGCAGCGCCCACTCGCGACGCTCGAAGCGCAATTGCGCGCGTCGCGTGATCTTCCGGAACTGATGGTTGTACTCGACGAATCCGTCCAGGATCAGGGCGGCGCCCTGCCGCGCCTGCCAAGGATACTGCGGGTGTTCACTGTTGTCGGCGTTCATGCGTCTACACTACCGTCATCGCCGGGCGAAGCCTACAATGCCGTCATGCAAACACCGCGACGCGTCGAACATCAGCTGACCGACAAGGGTTACGTACCCGTTTACACCACCGGCGTGGTCGAGCAGCCGTGGGATACCTACGGCGCCGAGGACCACCGCACTTGGGCGACGTTGTTTCGAAGACAGCAGGAGCTCCTGATCGGGCGGGCCTGTGACGAGTTTGTCGAGAACCAACATCGCATGGGCATGACTGCCGATGCGATTCCCAAGTTTTCCGATCTCAACAAATATTTGCAGGCTGCCACCGGATGGAAGTTGATCGCGGTCGAGGGCCTTCTGCCCGAGCTGACTTTCTTCGAACATCTGGCTGCACGCGAGTTTCCAGTCACCTGGTGGATCCGCAAGCCCGAGCAGATCGACTACATCAGCGAACCGGACCTGTTCCATGATTTGTTCGGACACGCGCCGCTGCTGATGAACCCGGTGTTTGCCAACTACATGCAGGCCTATGGCGCTGGCGGTGTGCGCGCGTCGACTTTTGGCAGTGAGCCACTGAGCAATCTGACGCGGCTGTACTGGTACACGGTGGAGTTCGGCTTGATCAATACCGACAATGGCCTGCGCATCTACGGCGCCGGGATTCTGTCGTCCAAGGGCGAGTCGATACACAGCTTGGATTCGGCGACACCCAATCGCATCGGTTTCGACGTCAAGCGCGTCATGCGTACGCGCTATCGGATCGACTCATTTCAAAAAACCTATTTCGTGATCGACAGTTTTGACGACCTGTTCAAGGCCACCGTCGATCCCGACTTCGGACCGATCTATTACGACCTCAAGGGCGCCGAAGCGGTACCGGCGGGCGATGTGCTGCTGTCCGATCAAATAATTCAGCGTGGCAGCGGTGAGGGCTGGCCAAACGATGGGGATGTGTGAGTGAATTCTTGTGGGTCCGACCTGCGGTCGGACGTTAATAGGATCGCACAGACATTGGCAAAGAGCGTCCGCGCGCAGCGCGGACCCACCACAGCCAGGGTCGTCCGCGCGCAGCTATTTGTTTCGCGACAGATAGAGTGCCAACGCCGCTAGGCCCGCCGTGCCCAGCTCCACCAGCAAGGCGACACCGAGAAAGTGGGTATGTATGTCATCGATCAGCATGCCGACTGCACGCGTAATGCCGACACCGGCGTAGATGAACACACTCAGCCAGAGCCCATCACGGCGCCGTTCGGGCCGCCAGGCACAGATCAGGATCAAGGCGCCGAGCGCGAGTTCCAGTCCGCCATAGAAGGCGCGCAGTTCGACCGCGGCGGCTGCACCCGTGGCCACCACATCGGCCATGGCCATAACCCGCAACGGTGCGTATGCAATCGCAACGCCGAAGGCGAGCAGCGAAAGCCCCGAAAGCAGAAGCACGAACACGACAAAAACACGCATGGCAGCCATCTCCAATCAGTGCGCTTCAGTCTGCGCGCGGCGACGTGAAGAAATAGCAAGGACAAGTGCGTTGCCAGTCTGGCTGCAGGAGCGGCCAAGCGTGAAGCTGGCGTATCCGCGACACTGGCTTACAATGCGCCATGCCCCACACAATTCAGATCGAAGCCCTGCGCGCCATAGGCTGGCGAGACGAAGACTCGGCTGGGTCGCCGCTGGCGCCTTCTGACACCGCGCGATTGGCCCGCGTCGTGGCTCAACACCGCACCGGCTACGAGGTGCACGACGGGACCGCTCTGCTCGAGGCGGACATCCTGTCATCGCTGCGCAAACCCCGCGTCGCTGCTGAGCAGCGGCCGGCAGTCGGCGATTGGGTGTGGATATCGCCAGCGGACGACGGCAACCTGATGATCCGGGCAGTTCTGCCGCGTCGCTCCATGTTGCGCCGTGGCGCCGCCGGCGAAAAGCATCGCGCTCAGATCATCGCCACCAACATCGACTGGGTGCTGATCGTGTGCGGGCTTGATGGCGATTTCAATCCGCGTCGTATCGAGCGTTACCTGGCGATTGTGCAGGAATCGGGCGCGCATGCGCTGGTCCTGTTGACCAAGTCGGATCAGTGCGCGGACCCGGAAACCGCGCGGGCTGAAATCGTCCACGTCGCGGGCACTGGTATTCCGGTGATTGCGATCAATGCCAAGTCACCGCAGACCATCGACGTGCTGGCACCTTATCTAGGCCTCGGCAATACCCTGGTGCTGGTGGGTTCGTCCGGCGCCGGCAAGTCGACGCTGACCAATACCTTGCTCGGCACTGAAAAAATGCGCACCAACGAGGTGCGCGAGCATGATTCGCGCGGACGCCACACGACCACGCACCGCGCACTTATTCCGTTGCCTACTGGCGGCTGCCTGATCGACACGCCTGGCATGCGGGAAATCAAATTGCTCGGTGAGGAAGCACTCGATGTCGGCAGCTTTGCTGATATTGAGCTGCTGACCCATGACTGCCGTTTCAGTGATTGCGGGCATCAGTCGGAACCTGGTTGCGCGATCAACGCGGCATTGACCGCGGGCACGCTCGATGCCGATCGATATCACCACTATCTGAAGCTGCAAGGCGAGCAGGCTGCCGCGCAATTGCGTGCCGCCGATACTGAGAAGCGCGCAGCGGACCGCGGCGCGCAAAAAAACTTTGGCAAGCGACTGATCGAGAAATACGGCAAACGCTGATGACTCTATCCGCTCTGGATGCCGACCTGATCTACTTCGCCGAACTCGATCGGCGGCTGGTCAAAGTGGTCCGCAGCATCCGGATGCTGGACGCCTTGAGTTGGCCGGCCAGTATTCAACAACAATTTCTCGCCGGTGTGCATTTGGGCGTGTCGCGCCTGCCCAAACCTGAATACGAGAAGCACGATTTCCAGGATATCCGTGAGGAGCTGGATGCGATCCAGCACGAGTGCCGCTTCGCCGACGATCATCCGGTTGGCAATTACGTACGCCGAACCGCCGAGAGCTGGGAAATCACCACGCGCATGATTGATGCCGCCGGCACGGTGCAAATCACCGAGCATTCGGCGCGGCTTTTTGGCCAGCCCGGAGATCTGTTGCCCGGCAGCGATGCCCACAACCTGGATGCCGCCGAGCACTTCGTCGAACTTGCCGACGAGCTTTCCAGCGAGCTGGCGACAGCTGAAGCCGACTACTGTCTTTCCGCTGAAATCATGCAGAGTGAACTGCAGCAGCGCCTCAATGCATTCTTTGTGCATCATCACATCAGCGTCGAGATCGATCCACAATTGACTGCCAAGGCCGCCGCGGGCCCCACGCGTATCCGGCTGCGATCGGCCACCGCGTTTTCCGAATACGATCGTCACCAGCTGCTGGAACACGAAGCCTTCGTGCACTCGCTGACCGCGCTCAACGGCCGTGAACAACCGCATCTGGCGTCGATGGCACGTAACTCGCCGCGCATCACTGCGACCCAGGAAGGCCTGGCCACTTTTGCGGAATTGATCACCGGCTCGATCGACATTGGCCGCATGAAACGCATCAGTCTGCGCATCATCGCCATAGACATGGCGCTGCGTGGCGCCGATTTCATCCAGATATTCCGTTTCTTTCAAGGCCATGGGCAAACCGACAGCGACAGTTTTGCCTCGGCCGCTCGAGTTTTTCGAGGCGCACCAGTCACTGGCGGCGCCGCGTTCACCAAGGACACGGTCTATCTGCACGGGTTGCTCAGCGTGCATACGTTTTTCCGCTGGGCGTTGAAAAACAAACGTCTGAAACTTTGCCGTAATCTGTTTGCCGGAAAGATGACGCTGCACGATGTCATCGCGTTGGAGCCGTGGTTCGATTCCGGCTACATCGAGCAGCCGCTGTACCTGCCGCCGTGGGTGCAGCGCGCGAATGGGTTGGCCGGCATGTTGGCGTTCTCGCTGTTTGCCAATAAAATTCGCCTGGATCGAATCGACGCTTGGGATCTCAAATTCGGCGCTTGATCGCCCAGATCCGCAAGCGCTGCGCGCGACGACAACCAGATGAATCGGGATTCACATCGCGTCTGGATCGAACGGCGTGCTGGCGATGACCGCGGACAATGGGATAGGGCCGAACACGTGTGGGAAAAGATCGCCGCTGGCGTTGCTCCATTCCCACTGCAGGCTATCTGCAAGCGAAGCGCAGTCCAACGTCAGGCGCACGCGCGGGCCGTGACCGCGCAGGTGACGATCAACCACACCGGCAATCTGTGCGCTGGTCGCGGCATGGATGAAACCTTCTGCCGTCAGTCCCTGCGGCGCATACCTGCCAATGATGAGTGCCTGCTGCCAGGCGAGCGGATCGGCGAAATGAAAAACCTGCTCGATGCCCAGCTCGGCGCCAGCTGTAACCGGCTCAAACCTCATGCAGCTGCCCGCAGTTCGCGATACACGGTTTCGGTATCGGGTCGCTTGCCATGCCAAAGCTCAAACGCATCTGCCGCCTGTTCAACCAGCATGCCCAGCCCATCAAGTGCGTGTTCGCAATGTGCGGCGCGCGCCCAGGCCAGAAACGCGAGCGCGGCAACGCCATAGCTGAGGTCGTAGGCGACACTGCGGCGGCCAGCGATGCCGAAAGGCAGATCCATCATGCCCTGCCCGTGTCCGGCGCTGGTGGCATTGATGATCAGATCGAACATGCCCGCGTCTTTCATGTCGGCCCAGTAGATCGTGCGCACGCGCGTCGGTTCGCCCAACCAGTCGGACAGCAGGTCAGCGCGCTCGGAAGTGCGGTTGCAGATCACCACAGAGTCCACGCCGGCATCAAGAATTGCCGGCAGCACGCCCTGCGCCGCGCCGCCCGCACCCAGCATCAACACCCGCCGCGAACGCAGATCCAGACGGTGCCGCTCGGCCAGGTCGGCAACCAGGCCACTGCCATCGGTGTTGTCGCCATGCCAGCCGTCATGCTCGCGACGCAGGCTGTTGACCACACCGGCGCGGCGTGCACGATCGGTAGTGGTGCGACAGACACTGAGCGCATCCAGTTTGTGTGGCAGGGTGATGTTCGCGCCGCGGCCACCTTCGCGCGCGAAATCAGACAGCGCTGATTCGATCTGGCCAGCGGCACATTCGATGGCACGGTATTCGAGGGCGATGCCGAGTTGCTCGCCGAAGCGGCGGTGAATCAGCGGCGATTTCGAGTGCGCTATCGGCGATCCGAACACGGCGTAACGTGGAATTACCGTCATCGTGTCGGGCTGCAAAACCGGTGCTTCAAACATTGCGACCTCCTGGCGACATGAAGTGTGAGAGCGACCGCTCGCAGCACCCACACCTGCGATTACATCTCACGAAGCCATTGTGCCGCGTCCAGCGCAAAATAGCTCAGCACGCCATCGGCTCCCGCGCGCTTGAAGGCAATCAACGCTTCAAGTACACAGGCACGCTCGTCGAGCCAACCGTTTTGTGCGGCCGCTTTCAGCATCGCGTATTCGCCGCTTACCTGATAAGCGAAAGTGGGTACGCCGAAGCGATCCTTCACCCGCCGGATGATGTCCAGATAAGGCATGCCCGGCTTGATCATCACCATGTCCGCACCTTCTTCGAGATCGTGCGCAATCTCTCGCAACGCCTCGTCACCGTTGGCGGGGTCCATCTGATAATTGTACTTGTTGCTTTTGCCCAGATTGCCAGCTGAGCCCACGGCATCGCGGAACGGACCATAGAAACTGGAGGCGTATTTGGCCGAGTAAGCCAGGATGCGGGTGTGCACATGCCCGGCTTGTTCCAGTGCGTTGCGAATCGCGCCGATGCGTCCATCCATCATGTCACTGGGCGCCAGCACATCGGCCCCGGCTTCGGCATGTGACAGCGCCTGTTGTACCAGCGCCACTACAGTCGGGTCGTTGACTACATATCCGATGTTATCAATCAGCCCGTCCTGGCCATGGGTGGTGAATGGATCGAGGGCCACGTCGGTGATCACACCCAATTCAGGAAAGCGCGCCTTCAGTGCACGCACTGCGCGTTGCGCCAGTCCTTGCGGGTTCCAGGCCTCGGCACCGTCCAGCGATTTGGCTTCGGGCGCAGTCACTGGAAACAAAGCAAGTGCGGGCACACCGAGCTGTGATGCGCGCTCGGCGACGCGCAGCAATTCGTCGATCGAGACACGCTCCACGCCAGGCATCGATGCCACCGGGTCGCGTCGGCCCGTCCCTTCACAGACGAATACCGGATAGATCAAGTCGTCGGCGCTCAAGCGCTGCTCGCGCATCAAGCGGCGTGAAAAATCATCCCGGCGCATACGTCGCATCCGGGTCGAAGGAAAGCCCATGCCATGGTCCTCGGGTTGATTTAGGGAACATCTGAACAAGTCCGGAGCCGCGATAGCCCCCTGAGTCAGGGGGCGAAAAACCGCAGGTTGACCAGCTCCGCTGATGAGAGCGGGGGTTTGGCAAGCAATAAGCAGTGCGGCGAAGACGAAGGGGTGACTTATTCAGACCTTCCCTGGGGGAAAGCGCTAGCGTATCCACATCCCGGGTACGCTGGCGGGCATCACCTCGCGCATCCGTCGCCCCCGCCATCGCGATTTCCCCAGCCTCCACGCCGGGGTGAGTACCACAAATTGCAGCGCGTACGGCGCTTCCCGCCGCGTTCAAGGCAAAACCTGCAACATCTAACAGGTATTCTGGAGCGGACAGCAAGAAAACATTGCATCGGGATTACCGATCGGCGCACACTCCACGCCTGATCATTGGCACACTAGCTTGGGGGCGGTATGCGTATTCGTTCAATTCTGGCGGGATTTTGCCTGCTTGCGGTCGCTGCCACAGCCACTGCCCAGGACTACAGCTACCACACCTACGTTGACTCCGACCGCAATGCGAGCAGCGGTTGTGATGTGGTCTATCCCGGTGGAACGGTCACGGGCGCCGAGCGCCGGTTGACGGCGGAAGTGACCGGAACCAATGTCACAGCAGTGACCGTAGCCGAGTGTTCGGGCGCTGTATTCCTCGCCCCGACCAACGTTGGCGGCGGCTATCCGGTCGGTCTGAACATCGGGATTGCCGGTTCGGACGTGATCGAGTTTGCCGGGACTCGGGCGCAACTCAATGCACAGAACGCGTCGCTTATCCGCCTGCAAGTGGTCGGCCAATCCACCGGTGGCGCCAGCGATGTGTTGTTGACGGTCAATGGCCTGCCCGGTGGTGCGCCCATCCTGCTCGGATTGCCATTGGCGATTCCCGTGGCGGGCGGCGTCGGCCTGGTGCTGATGGCGCTGGCGCTGCTGTGGTTTGGCGCCAAGCGTGCGCGCCGCGTCGGCCTCGCCGGGCTGGGTGCCTTGCTGTTCGCCGGCTCGGTGTGGGCAGCCAACTTTGTGATGGATGGTGCGATCGGTGATTGGAGCGGCGTGAACGCACGCGCCACCGATGCCAGCGGCGACGCCATTCCGCCGGATGACGGCGCCGATATTTTGCAGTTCTTCGCCGAAGAAGAGAACGGCGTGTTGTTCTTCCGCGTCGACGTGACCGACCTGGAAAACCAGCGCCCGATCGCAGCCAACCAGGCGCAGACCTATCTGGAAGATGCGCCCGCGCAGACCATCACGCTGACCGCGACCGATGCCGACGGCGATCCGCTGACCTTCGCCATCGTGACCAACCCGACGCTGGGCACATTGGGCGCGATCACGCCGATCAATGCCACCAGTGCCAGCGTCACCTATACCCCGAACCCCAATGCCAACGGCGCCGATAGCTTTACTTTCAGCGCCAACGATGGCCAGTCGACCAGCCTGCCAGCGACGGTCAGCATCACCCTGACGCCCGTGAACGATGTGCCGAGCTTCACCGCCGGTGCCAATGTCACCGTGGTCAAGGACAGCGGTCCACAGACCATCAGCCCCTGGGCTACGGCAATCAGTGCCGGCCCGCCGGATGAAGCAGCACAAACGCTGACTTTCACCATCGCCGCCAATGACAATGCGGCATTGTTCTCGGTGCAGCCGGCGGTATCGCCGACCGGCGTACTCACCTTTACCGGCGCGCCCAACGGCAACGGCATCGCCAACCTCAGCGTGCGCGTGCAAGACAATGGCGGCACTGCCAATGGTGGCGTCGATACGAGCGCGGTGCAGAACTTCAGCATCACGCTGACCGCAGTCAATGATGCGCCGAGTTTCACCGCGGGCCCCAACCAGACGGTCAACGAAGACTCCGGCGCGCAAACCGCGAACCCCTGGGCCACCGCGATCAGCGCTGGTCCGCCGGATGAAGCCGGTCAGACGCTGACCTTCAACATCACCAATAACAGCAACGCTGCGTTGTTCAGTGCCGCTCCGGCCGTGAGTGCCACCGGCGTGTTGACCTATACCCCGGCCGCCAACGCCAATGGTGTTGCCACCATCACACTGAACCTGATGGATAACGGCGGCACCGCCAACGGCGGCGTGGACAGCAGCGCGACGCAGACCTTCAGCATCACCGTCACTGCAGTCAACGACGTACCCAGCTTCACCGCCGGTGCCAACGTGAGCGTGCTCAAAGACACTGGCCCGCAGACGATCAATCCCTGGGCCACCGCGATCAGCGCTGGCCCGCCGGATGAAGTGGCGCAGACGCTGAACTTCACCATCACCGCCAACGACAACCCGGCGCTGTTCTCGGTACAGCCCGCGGTATCGCCCACGGGCGTGCTCACCTTCACCGGCGCACCCAACGCCAATGGCGTCGCCAACCTCAGCCTCACGCTGATGGACAATGGCGGCACCGCCAATGGCGGCGTCAACACCAGCGCAGCGCAGAATTTCAGCATTACGCTGAGTGCGGTCAACGACGCGCCGAGTTTCACCGCCGGCCCCAATCAGACCGTGCTGGAAGATGCCGGTCCGCAGACGGTCAATCCCTGGGCCACCGCGATCCTCGCCGGCCCACCTGATGAAGTCGGGCAGACGCTGACCTTCAACATCACCGGCAACACCAATGCCGCGCTGTTCGGCGCAGCACCGGCGGTCAGTCCGACCGGCGTGCTCACTTACACCGCCGCAGCCAATGCCAATGGTGTGGCCACGATCACCTTGAACCTGCAGGACAATGGCGGCATCGCCAATGGCGGCGTCGACACCAGCGCGCCGCAGAGCTTCACCATCACTGTCACCGCAGTGAATGACGTGCCGAGCTTCACCGCCCAGAACCCACCGGCGGTCAACGAAGACGTTGGTCCGCAGACTGCGACCGTCGCCACCGCGATCAGCGCCGGCCCGCCGGATGAAGTAGCGCAGACGTTGGCCTTCTCCATCACCAACAACAGCAACGCAGCATTGTTTACCGGCACGCCGACGATCAGCAGCGCCGGATTGCTCAGCTACACGCCCGCGCCCAACACCAGTGGCACGGCGATACTTACCTTCCGACTGGCCGACAACGGCGGCACCGCCAATGGCGGCGTCGACACCAGTGCCACGCAGACCATCACTGTCACGGTCAACAGCGTCAACGATGTGCCGAGCTTCACTGCCGGTCCGAACCAAAGCGTTGCCGAAGACGCCGCAGCGCAGACGGTCAATCCCTGGGCGACAGCAATCAGCCCCGGCCCGCCCGATGAAGCCGGTCAAACGTTGGTCTTCAACATCACCGGCAATAGCAACGCCGCGCTGTTCAGTGCCGTCCCCGCAGTATCGCCCACCGGCGTGCTGACCTACACACCGGCCGCCAACGCGGTAGGTGTCGCGACCATCACGCTGAACGTGATGGACAACGGCGGCGTCGCCGGTGGCGGCGTTGACACCAGTGCTACGCAGACCTTCACCATCACCGTGACCGCCGTCAACGACGCGCCGGTCAACACCGTGCCCGGCGCGCAGAGCGTCGGCACCAGCACGCCTCTGGCGTTCACTGGCCCGAACAGCATCAGCATTGCCGATATCGATGCGGCGGCGGGCAATCTGACCACGACCATCAGCACCACCATTGGTACGCTCAGTGCCACCAGCACCAATGGCTCGGTCGTCACCGGTAGCGGCACCGCCTCGGTATCGATCACCGATGTGCTGGCCGACGTCAACGCCACGCTGCAGACGCTGACCTTCATCAGTGGCACCGGCGGCACCGGCATCATCACCGTGCTGACCAGCGATCTGGGTAACACCGGCGCCGGTGGCGCACAGACCGATACCGACACGATCGCGATCAGCGTCGACTCGCCGCCGACGGTGACCGCGACCACACCGATTGCCGCCGCCATCGTGCCCAATACCCAGGCGCTGAGCGTCCCCTTCAGTGAGAACATCACCACCACGGCTGCGGCGGTCACATTGAGCTGCAATGCCGGGCCCAACCTGATCACCGGCGGCGCCACCGGCACCAATGTCGGCGCCCTCGCTCCGACCTACGTGGCACCGCTGCCCTCTGGCAACTGCGTGCTCACTGTCATCGCCGCCAACGTCTTCGACGCCGATGTCATTGATCCGCCCAACTTCATGCTGGCCGACGTTGTCGTCAACTTCAGTGTTGATGCCGCGCCTACGGTCAACACCATCACACCGACCACGGGCTCCACCAACCAGAGCAACACCGTGCCGGTGGTGATTACCTTCAGTGAATCGGTTGCTGCCAGCGGCACGGCCTTCACCGTCGAATGCCCGGTCGGCAGCCCGGTCGCATTCACCACTAGCGCCAGCCCGGCTGTGACCTACACACTGACCCCGACCACCACCTGGCCGGGTGGTGTCACCTGTACCGTCACGGTGGTCGCGGCCCAGATCACCGATAGCGATCTGGTCGATCCGCCCAACACCATGGCGGTCAACTTCACCAGCACCTTCGCCACCGATGCCGCGCCGGTCATTACCGGCGGCACGCCGCTTGATCTGGCCACCAATGTGGCGATCAATACCAATGTCACCTTCACCTTCAGCGAGAATGTCGATGACCTCGGCGGCGCGATCACACTGAACTGTGCCGGCGTGATTGCCGGTGCGACCAGCGGCAGCGGCACCACCACGCTGACCTTCAACCCGACGCTGGATCTTCCGGTCGGCACATTGTGCACCGCCACCGCGGTCGCGCTCAGCATCGGCGATACCGACACCAACGATCCGCCGCAAAACCCAGCGGCCAACGTGGTGCGCACTTTCACCACCGATGCGCCGCCCAGCGTGCTGACCACGCTACCTGCCAATGGCGCCACTAGCGTCGCTGCCAACAGCACCATCACCGTCAACTTCAGCGAATCGGTCAACTTCAGCGCACTGGCCAATGCGGCCAACACCAGCTTTGATCTGGAATGCCCGATACCAACCGCAGCCAACTTTACCGTGCTTACCGTCAGCCCAGCTGCCAGCGTCGTGCTCGATCCGCTCGACAACAGCATCGCCGGCCAGACCTGCACACTGAGCGTGCGCGCTGCGGGCATCACCGATGCCGACGCCGGCGATCCGCCGGACAATATGCCGGCCGACTTCATCGCCAGTTTCAGCTTCTCCGGTGTGGCCAACGATGATGCCTTCGCCGTCACCCCACACCTGACCTTCGCCACCGCCAATGGCGCAACCGAAGTCGATGCCAATGACATACTCGGTGCCGAAGTCATCACCAGCTTCGGCTTCGGTGCGGGGGTCTGCACCGGCACCACGGCGGGCACGCAGCTCGATGCCGGCGCCGCGAACGGAAGACTCACCATCAACGCCAATGGCAGCTACAGCTACGAGCCGCCCGCCGGTGTCGCCAACACCACGCGCACGTTCTGTTACACCGTCACTGGCGGCGACACCGCCAATGTCGTGTTCACGCTGGCCAACACCGAGCTGACCTGGTTTGTTGACGGCACCGCCGCTGCTGGCGGTATCGGCAACCAGGCGCGCCCGTTCCAGACGCTCACCGCAGCGGCGGCGGTCGATACCACCAACGACCCTATCTTCCTGGCCGATGGCAACTACACCGCCACCATCACACTGGAAACCGGCGAGCGCCTGATCGGTGATGGATCGAGTGGTTTGCTCACCACCCACACGGGCATTGTCCCGGTACTCGGATCGGTGTTCCCGGTGTTTAGCGCCACGGCTCCTGTGATCAGCTGCGGCGGCAACTGCATCACAGTTCCCGCCGCTGGCGGCAACTTCCTGCGTGGCTTCACCGTCGCCGACAGCGGCACCACCGGCACCGATATCAGCGGCACTGGTTTTGGCACGCTCACCGTCAACGAAGTTACCCTCAACGGCAATGGCCGCGCGCTCGGCCTCACCACCGGTACGCTCACTGGCAACTTCATCGATCTGGATGTCACCGCCAGCACCGTCGGCGGCGTCGCACTCGACGCGGTTGGTGGCACCTGGTCGGTTGCCAACCAGGTCAATATCGGCAGCATTACGGGCGTCGGCATCAACGTAACCAACTCGACCGCGACGACCAGCCTGACGTTTACAGGTGGTGCAGTCGTCGGTATTACCGGCGCTGGCAACGGCATTGTGGTCACCGCCAGCAATGCCGCTGCCGTGCACAACTTCGGTTCGGTTGCCATCACCACCGCGAACGGCACTGGCCTGCGTGTCGATGCGTCACCGGTAACCATCACCGGAGCCACCAGTACCATCGCCGCAACCAGTGGACCGGCGCTCGATGCGACTACGGCCAACTTCGTCGGCGGCGCCACGTTCACCACGGTCAGCTCCACTGGCAGCACTGGCAAGGGCATCAACCTCGACACCGTGACCGGCGCATTGACGATGAACGGCGGCGCCATCGGCACGCCAACCGGCATCGCCTTCGACCTGAATGCGGGTGCCGCCAACGTCACTTACGCTGGCACCGTCACCAGCACCGCGGCGGCGCGTCTGATTGAAGTCACCGCACGCACTGGCGGCACGACCACGTTCTCGGGCAACCTCAGCGGCACCGGCGGCACCCACACCGGTATCAACATCGCCAACAACACCGGCGGTACAGTCGCCTTGTCGGGCACGACCAAGACCCTGAACACCGGCGCCAACGCCGCTGTAACGTTGGCGACCAATACCGGCTCCAACATCAACTTCACCGGTGGCGGACTCGGTATCACAACGACTAATGGCATCGGGTTCAATGCAACCGGCGGCGCAGCCGGCATCAGCGTGCAGACTGGCGGCAATCCGAACACCATCACCACCAGCACCGGGACGGCACTCAATGTCAACGCCAGCACGATTGCAGCGGGCGGTTTGACCTTCCGCAGCATCAATGTGGATGGCGACGACACCAATCCCGCCAACGGCATCGTGTTGAACAATACCGGCACCAACAGTGGATTGACGGTAACTGGCACCGGCACAGCCGGAACGGGCGGCACGATACGTGATACTTCCGGCGACGCGATCCTGCTCACCAGCACCGAACGCTTTACCCTGAGTGGCATGAACATCACCAGCAACTTGGGTGACGGCATCGGTGGTTCAACAGTCAACGGATTTGACCTCAACGGCGTCAGCATCACCGCAAACGGCGACAATGCTGCGACCGATGAAAGCGGTATCAATTTGGCCGAGCTGGTCGGAACTGCGGCTGCCGGAGCTCGCCCAACCCGCATCATCAACTCGACCATTGCCAACAACTTCGAGCTCGAAGTCCAGCTCACCAATTCGACGGGCACGCTGACTGATCTGCAGATGTCTGGCAATGCGATTTCCAGCAATGGCTTCCAGCCCAATCACGGCAACTTGGTTAACTTCCTGGTCAGTGGCGGTAGCACGGCGACGATGACGCTGAACGTCACCAGCGGCTCGTTTACCGGCAACACCGATATATCGGGCGGCGGCATTGTGACCGCCACCGGCGTGCAGTGCGATCATTCCGGTGCCGCGGGCACGATGACCTGCAACATTTCCGGTTCCAGCTTCACCACCAACAACGTGGGTCCGCAGGCGTCCGTCGCCGGCGGCGGCCAGATGGTTTTCGACTTCGACAACAACACGATTATTGGCAGCCGCGCCATCGCGGTGAATGTCTTCGCCGACGCCAATCCGCCGTTCACTAAAACCATCAACGGCCGTATCCGCAACAACACCATTGGCACGCTGGGTGTTGTCGGTTCCGGCGCAACGATCGGATTCCCGATCCGGGTTCAGAACGAGGGCCGCATCAATGCCAACCTCGCGATCACCAACAACATCGTGCGCGAGTCGGTGAACTTCACCGGCATCAACGTGAACCATGGCATCAGCGTGCTCGCGGGAACCGGCGCGACCAATGTCACCATTACCGGCAACACCATCAGCGATATCAACGGGCGCGCCGTGCTGGTGCAGGCAAACGATTTCCTACCCCCGGGTGGCAATGCCGGAACCGTCTGCACCGACATCCGCAGCAATACGATGAACAGCAATATCGCCGGGCAAGCAGGTAACCTTGAGCGTATCCGCGTGCGCCAGAGCGCCAGCAGCGCGCCGTCGGTGTTCAATGTGGTGCAGGCGGCGGCGACCGCCGGCGCCGCTGCCAACGAGCTCGACGATGCCAATGGTTTCAACAACCCTGCGTTTGTCAGTGTGGGTGGTACGCCGACTTTCAATTCGGCTGCTTGCCCGCAGCCGAGCAACTGAGTTGCGTTGTTGAAGTGAGTCAGGTTTGTGTGGTGATGCGACTGCGGCACAGCAGTCGCATGGTTTCTCATTGGCGTGTTCCATCAACAAGAGGGGTGTGAGATGGCTGAGCCGTTTCTTTCAGAAATCAGGATGATGAGCTTCGTGTTCGCGCCGAAGGGCTGGGCTCTGTGCAATGGGCAGCTGTTGCCCATCAATCAGAATCAAGCGCTGTTCTCTTTGCTCGGCACCACCTTCGGTGGCGACGGCCGGGTGAATTTCGCGCTCCCGGATTTGCGCGGCCGCGCCCCGATCCACGTGGGCAGCGGCCACACACTCGGCGAGCGCGGTGGCGAGCAGGCGCATACGCTCTCCATTGCCGAGATCCCCACGCATGCCCATGTGCTGTCGGCATCGAACAGCGTCGGAAACTCCACCAATCCGCGCTTCGGTACCGTTGGCCATATGTTTGCTCAGGATCCGGGCAACGCTTACGCGCCGCCGCAGTCGTTAACAGCGCTCAACCCGGCCACCATCAGCAATGTCGGCGGCAGTCAGGCGCATCTGAATATGCAGCCCTTCCTCATCATCAGTTTCTGCATCGCCCTTCAGGGCATCTTCCCTTCACCGAACTAAGGAAACAGTCATGGCACAACCCTATGTCGGTGAAATCCGTATGTTTGCCGGAAACTTCGCCCCTGCAGGATGGATGTTTTGCGAAGGGCAGCTGCTGCCCATTTCCGAAAACGAGACACTGTTTCAGTTGATTGGCACGACCTACGGCGGCGACGGGCAGTCGACCTTTGCCCTACCGGATCTGCGAGGACGACTGCCGATGCATCAAGGCAATAGCTTCATCCTCGCGGAAACCGGCGGCGCGGAAGAGGTCACTCTGACAGTCAGCCAGATTCCAGCGCACAGTCACGCAGCGTTGGGCAGTGCGGTCAATGGCAGTCAGGTCAATCCAAATAATGCGCTGCTGGCATCTTCAACGGTCATCCAGCTCTATGCGGTCGAGACCGCCAACGCAGCGATGGCAGCCAACTCAGTGTCGCCCGTGGGCGGCAGTCAGCCGCACACCAACTTCCAGCCCTATCTTTGCGTCGATTTCATCATCAGCCTGTTTGGTATTTTCCCATCGCCGAGCTGAAGCCTTGGCTTAGGCAGTCGATGAACAAGCGCAGCCGGAGCACGCTCCGGTAGTGACCAGGAATTCTTGAGGAGCTTCGTCATGGCGGACCCATTTGTTGCAGAGATTCGTATTTTTCCATTCAATTTTGCGCCCAGGGGCTGGGCATGGTGCGACGGGCAGTTGCTGCCTTTGTCGCAAAACACTGCATTGTTTTCTTTGTTGGGCACCACGTATGGCGGCAACGGAAAGAGCAACTTCGCTCTGCCCGACCTACAGGGGCGGGCGCCGATGCACCCAGGCCAAGGCCCGGGGCTGAGTCTGCACGACCTCGGCGAAACCGGCGGCAGCGAGACGGTGAGTTTGCTCGAATCCGAAATCCCGTCGCACACGCATGCCTTTCAGACCACAACCGAAGACGGAACGCAGGGCACTTTGACCGCCGGTGGAGTGACAGTAGCCACTTCGGTCAACGGAACGCTTTATCAGACAGTTACCACGGCAAATCTAGTTCAGATGAACGCCAGCGCGATTGCACCTGCCGGTGGCGATCAACCGCACAACAACATGATGCCGTACCTGACCTTTTACTTCTGCATCGCTTTGCAGGGCGTGTTCCCGCCACGCAGTTGATCTTCACGCGATGCGGGCGTGAACGATTGTTGCGTTTCCCAACCGTACCGTCGGCGTTTCCAGCGCTGACGGTGCGGCCGTGTTGTCGCCGGCACCTTCATGCGCAGACTTGAACCGCACTAGGCCGCGGTATGAGCCGATTGTTTGGTCTCCCACCGCGCGCACCATCCACCCATCCAACCGCTATCCACCGATAGACCCGATAAAACCGATCGTCCGCCGATCGGTGGCGGGGTGGTGCGAAAAACACGCGAACAAAGTACATTCCGTTTCAACACACCGGGGGGTGTCATGAAACGTCGTGAAGTAGTGATGGGCCTCAGTGCCCTGGCCGCAATGCCGGCCTTGTTGTCGTTGTCTGCTGATACTGTCGCGCAAAGCCTTGTTTCGCACGAAACCTACACAGCAAAGCGTGGCGGTTCGTCGCAGATGTTCCGGCTCGATATGAAGGCCCTTCAGTTTTCCAGTAGCGCTGCTTCGGTGAATATCGACGCGCTCTGCGATGCTGGCGGCAAGCTATTGCCTTACCGCATCGCATCATTCAGCGCCGGCGCGGTATCGCCGCAAAGCCGGTTGTTCGGCTTCGCGATGGATCAGCGTGCACTCGCCGGCTTTCGCGTCGAGATGTGCCGGGCCGGGCGGCCATCGAGTACCGGCTCGACCAACAACAGCTGTCTCGCGGGTGTTGAATCGCCGTATGTATCGGCACAGAGCGGACTGTATGTGCTCGATGTCGATCGCACCGGCATGGGCGTCGTGGTGTCACCGCTGCGCCCGAACCAACGGCTCGATGATGCCGGCTGGCTTGCCAGTCGCTACGATCAGACCTACATGGTCTTCAGTATCAGCCCCGTGACCTGATGGGTTCGGCAGAGACTGCGCTGGCGCCTGAGCTTGGTGAGGCGCTGTCCCTGCAACACCCGGACATTGGTCTGCGTGCCGAAAGCGAAGCCGATCTCGACTTCGTGGTGGCGCTGTACACGGATACGCGCTGGGAAGAACTGGCGCCGGTGGATTGGCCGGAACCCGCCAAGCGCGCGTTTCTCGATCAGCAGGGCCGCTTGCAGCATGAGCACTACTTGAAGCATTACGCCGGCGCGGAAATGCTGTTGATCGTGACCGATCGCGCGCAAACGGAATCTGCCGATGCGCAATGGCACGATCCTGCAGCGGCGGCACGAGAATTAATCGGCAGAATCTATCTGCGTGCTGGTTCCACCGAAATCCGGTTGATGGACATCGCCCTGTTGCCGCGTTTTCGTGGCCGCGGCATCGGGCACTGCCTGATTGAAGCGCTGCAGGCGCAGGGCGCAGCGCGCGGTATCGGGATTACCCTGCATGTGGAACCGACCAATCCGGCGCAGCGTCTGTATCAGCGACTGGGCTTCGCCTTGATCGAGCAACGCGGTGTCTACGACTTTCTCGGCTGGTCGCCGCTGTCCTAGAGCCGGCCGCCGCCCGCTGCCCCTCGACCTGTGGAGGCAGCCATTTCGGGGCTTTCAGTGCAGACCTATCGCGAGCGATATTGAGTCAGACTCGCTCTTCAAGCGCCAAAATCGGCAAGCCCATGCCCGGCAAGCCCATGCCCGGCAAGCCCATGCGCGCGAAACGGCGATGACCAATTGAACACCGCTTCGAAGCGAACGCTACCGTTCTTCGATTCCAGCGGCACCAGAAACAAACGCAAGCTACCCAACTCCGGATGCACGAGGCGAGCAATGCCCTGTGAACCGGTTTTGCCGGCCGGCGCGCGTAGCGTCAGCGAAAACGGCCGACCGCGTGGTGACGGCGACTTCAGCAGATCCACCGCTTCTACGATCAGATTTTGATAGGTGGCATCGATGGCGATCTCTTTGCTGATCAGTCGCTGGAAGTGTTCAGGGGTCAAATCCTTGAGAGCGAACTTGCGCTGCGCGCGCGCGTGGCAAAGGCGGCAAATTATAGCGTTGAGATGTGCCGGTTCCGGCCGCTGCAATCGTGGGAGCGGCGTGAGCCGCGATGCAGGCGCGCGTATACGGCAGCGTAGTCCAGCATCACTTGCGCCAGCACCGCCGGGGCATCGCGATGCAGCTCGGTCAGGTCGTCGCGGGAAAACGCCGTGGTAGCACTGATGATGTAGCGAAGCCAATCCCGCGCATTGCCGGCGCTTGGCGTTGATAGGAAAAGCGCAGTTGGAAGCGGCGGATCAGGCCGCGCCCGATGAAAAGCCGGCGTATTCGCTAGAATTGCAGCCGAACCTGGTATTGAATGAGCGGCTGAATGACCCCTGTTTAGTTGCCGGTGCTGCTGGAACACATGATTCGCAACGCTGCTGCTACGCTTGCATCGGTCCGCCCAGTTTGCGGCTTTCTCGAACAGAATATCGCCATGATGATCGTGCAACGTGCCCTGTTGTTCCTGCTGCTGTCCAGCGCCGCGCTCACCGCATTCGCGCAGACCGGAACCACATTCACCTACCAGGGTCGGCTTTACAACAATGGCCAGCTCGCGAACGGCAGCTATGTGTTGCGCGTGCGGCCCTACAGTGCAGTGACCGACGGAACAGCGCTGGCGTCGTCCCTGGATACGCCGGCTTTGAATGTGGTCGACGGCATCTTCAGCACCACCCTTGATTTCGGCAATGCTGTGTTCACCGGCAGCCCGGTGTTCCTCGACATCCAGGTGCAGGCGCCGGCCAGCAGTTTCGTTCAGCTTTCGCCACGGCAGCCAGTTACGCCGACGCCGTATGCGATTAATGCCGACAAGCTCGACGGGCTCGACGCGGCCGAGCTGATCGATGGCACACTGATTCCGTTTTCGTCGGGCGCCATGCTCAATGGCGCAACCGTCGTTTCGTCCTCGCCGCGCCTGATCGGTTTCGGCAGCAGTACAACCCAGACCATTGATGGCGCCGGCCAATCTTTTTTGCCAACCGAGATGGGCGGATTCTCGTTTGCGGTTCCCTTTGCTGGCACGATCGAGAACCTGCAGGTCAGCGCCGACCTCTTTGTCGCCTCGGTCACTTCGATCAACACGCTCGGTCTGCAATACGACTTCACCGTGTTCCGATCGCCGTCGGTGCCAAACAACGGCACCGATCATTTTGCATCGCCCTATCTGACGACACCGCTGACGGCTTCGCTGCGCTTCGGTTTCCCGAACTCCATTGTCATCCCCGGCACTTTTCGCAGTGCCACCACCAATGTCGCCGGGCCCCTGGTCGTCAACGCGGGCGATCGCATCGGAATCCGCGTGCGCACGCTGCAGTCGTCGGATCCTTCGGCGAGCGATGTCACCCAGCTGTCGTTCAATGCCACCCTGACGTACGTGCGGACACCTTGATGAACGCCCTGCCGAAAACATCCGTGATCAAAGCTGGCGTGATCACGCTGAGCGCGGTTGTCGCAACAGTGCTGTGCGTGTTCGCGCCCGCGGTTGGCGCCGAAGCACGCGGCAATGCCATCGGCGTGCTGCAACGCGAGCACACCGAGCTCAGCGCGCAACTCGCACCCGAGTGGCAGGAGGCGCTCGCACGCATGAGTGCAACGCAACTCGATGCCCTGCGGCACGGCGCCAGTGTCGACAGTATCGTGCTCGACGGCGATGAAACCCTACTCGATTTCATGACCAGGCGCCGCGTGGTCGATGTGCCGCCCGAACTTCTGGTCGCACCGGTCGGTGGCGGCACCGCACGTGGCGGAACGTTTCTCATCGATGCGCAATTGCTTCCGAAAGGCAGCGGTGCACCCAATGGCAGCCTTGTCGGCGGAACGCTGCGACTGGACCCCTTGCTGCCGGGCGGCGGTGGTACCTCGGGTTCGGCGCAGTTCCAGTTGACTGCGAGTATCGGCCAGCCGACGGTGGCGACATCCAACAGCAGCCAGACGACCTTGATGAAGCCCGGCTTCTGGACGCCGACCAACGCGGTCGCTGTCACGCAGATCTTCCGCGACGGATTCGAATAGGAATATGCCGATGATCATGCAACGCACTCTGCTGTTCGTGCTGCTGTCGCTGATGGCGCTGGCTTCATATGCGCAGACCGCGACCACATTTACCTATCAAGGCCGCCTGTACAACAACGGCCAGCTTGCGAACGGCAGCTATGTGCTGCGGATCCGTCCGCACAGCACCCTGATCGGCGAGTCGCCGCTGGCGGCAGCGCTGGATACGCTGGCGTTGACGGTCGTCGATGGCATCTTCAGCACGACGCTCGATTTCGGCGCGGGCGTGTTCTCCGGCGGCCCGGTCTTCCTCGATATCCAGGTGCAGGCGCCGGCCAGCAGCTTCGTCCCATTGACTCCGCGACAGCCGGTGACGCCGACGCCGTATGCGATCAACGCTGACAAGCTCGACGGTCTTGACGCGGCACAGATCGGCAGTCGTGAGTTCGCCGATTTCTTCGCCTTGATGTTTCCCGACAACGCCGCGACGGTGGCGCCGGGCACCGACGTCGATTTTCCGCAGAATGGGCCGCAGTCCGGCGGCATCACGCGGCTTACAGCAGACGCCTTCAATCTGTCTGCCATAGGCACCTACCAGGTATTTTTCCAGGTCAGCATCACCGAGCCGGGTCAATTGTTGCTGACACTCAATGGCGCCGACCTTGCATATACCGTCGTCGGCCGCGCGACCGGTACCAGCCAGGTCACCGGCATGGCCCTGGTGCAGACCACCACGATCAATTCAATACTCACAGTGCGCAACCCGGCAGGCAACAGCACTGCACTGACAGTCACACCCCTTGCCGGTGGAACCCGCCTGGTCTCTGCGCATCTGGTGATCACGCGGCTTCAGTAGTGCATGTGCAGGCAGTGGTCGTTCCTGCGCCCCGCTGAAACCCAGGGAAGGTCTGAATAAGTCACGACGTCGTCTTCGCCACACTGCTTATTGCTTGCCAGACCCCCGCTCTTAACAGCGGAGCTGGTCAACCTGCGGTTTTTCGCCCCCTGACTCAGGGGGCTATCGCGGCTCCGGACTTGTTCAGAGGTTCCCTAGTTGAATACCGCTTCAAGTCGAAAGCTGCCCTGCTTGAGTTCCATCGGCACCAGAAACACCGACAGAACGCCAAGCTCGGGGTGCAGCAATCGATAAATACCCTGTGGGCCGCGCAGTCCTTCAGGTGCCACCAACGTCAACGAAAACGGCTGGCCGCGCGGCGACGGTGACTTGATCAGTTCGACGGATTCGACCACTAGTGCGTGATCGGTGCCATCAATCGTCAATGAGTTTCCAATCAACGGGCGGAAATGATCTGGCGTCAGGTCTTTGAGGTCGAACATGGGCGGGCGTGCTCGCGGTAGAGTGTTCGACCAGTCTATCAATGTGACAGCACTCCGTAGAATCGGGTCTTGACCCGCCAGTCGCGTTTTTAGCCTGCCGCGGCGCTCGGGTAAGCCAGGCAAGCCCCTGCGCTGCAACAGCAGACTTGCCAGCAAAGCCCTAAGCTCGGGACAATGATCATTCCGGTGCGTTAGGCGCGCGCCGGCCCAGTGGCGGAATCGGTGTACCGAAGCGAGGCCTTGTGTCGGGGATTTTAGTTGTAGAACGCTCAGCGACGCTGAATCACCTATTGCAGCGCACGCTGCAGGCGTCACAGGTCAGTAGCTGGGCAGAGCTGACCAGTTATGCCGACACGCTCGATCATTTGCAGCGCGCTGCCGATATGGGCCAGCCTTACGGCTTGATCATGCTCGGCGCGCCAGCGCGCAATACGCGTGACTTCGAAGATTTGCTGATGTTTCTGCGCAACCCGCGCCAGGCAAAGATTCCTTTGCTGCTGCTGGCACACGAAAAGACCGCCGACATCGATGCGTTTGTTGCCGCGCGACCGGAAACCACGTTTTTGTTGTGGGCCAATTTTTCACGCATTCCGGCCATCATCGGGCAACTGGCGCCAGCGCCGGAGCCGGCCCCCGTATCCGAAACCCACAGTCCCGACCCGACCATGTCGGGCACGCCGATGCAGAGCAGCAGCAGCTCGCATAAGCCCGACAACGGCGTGCGTGTGCTGTTCGTCGACGATTCGGCCAGCGTGCGCCTCGCCTACAAACAACTGCTCGACCGCAACGGTTACAAGACTGAAACCGCCGGGTCGATTTCCGAGGGGTACCTGAAGGCCACCAGCAGCCACTTCGATCTTATGGTGATCGATTACTTTCTTCCCGACGGTAACGGCGATGAGCTGTGCCGCAAGCTGCGTCACAACCCATCCACCGCCTCGGCGGCGATCGCGATCATCACCGGCACCTATCGCGAAGATGTGATCAAGCGTTGCCTCGAGGCGGGCGCGGTGGAGTGCACATTCAAGAATGAAGCCAAGGAACTGTTCCTGGCGCGCATCAATGGTCTGGCGCGACAGGTGCAGATGCATAAAGCCTCCCAGTCGGAAAAGCAACGACTCGAAGGCATTCTCGGTTCGGTCGGCGATGGCGTGTTCGGCGTGGACGCAAAAGGCGTGATCAGCTTCGTCAACCCGACCGCACTGCGCTTACTCGGCCACGACGACGAGAGCACCCTGCTTGGGCAGCCCGCGCACGTCATCGTGCATCACTCCGCGGGCGATGGCCAGGCGATCGAAGAGAAAGATTCTCCGCTGGTACAGGCCTACCACAGCGGCATACCGCTGAACGCGTTGGAGACGGTGTTCTGGAATCGACAGCGTGACGCGATGCCCGTGGAATGTTCAGTGTTGCCGCTCTCGGTTGGCGCGCAGCGCGAAGGCTCAGTCGTTGTGTTCCGCGACATCTCCGAACGCAAGAGCGCCGACCGATTGCGTTGGGAGCTGATCCACGATTCTCTGACCGGATTGTTCAACGCGCGACATTTCTCGCAGGTATTGACCAGCGAGTTGATCAAGCGTCGCGACAACGGCGGATACTCGGCCGTGCTCTATGTCGACATCGATCGCTACACGCATATTATCGACGCTGGTGGTCCTGGCGTCGGCGACCGGCTCGTTGCCGACATCGGCCAGGCATTCAACAAGCGACTGCGCGAGGGCGATGTCATGGCGCGCCTCGAGGGTGACCGCATGGCACTGCTGCTGACCGGCGTCGCACTCGACAATCTGTTCACCATTGCCGATGGATTCCGCGCATTGGCCCATGAGTGCCACTATGTTGCCAACCGCCACAAGCGCAATGCCACCGTGTCTCTGGGCGTGGCGGTGCTATCGCGCGACACGCCCTCAGCCGAGTACGCTCTGGAGCATTCCCGCGTAGCCTGCCGGACGGCCAAGCACCGCGGCCGCGATCAAACCCAGATCTATGTCGGTGAGCATGACGTGCGCGTTGCACGTGAGCTGGAGGCGGGCTGGACGACGCGCTTTCGTGAGGCCATCGAACAGAACCGCTTCGAGTTTGATCTGCAGCCAATCGTGCCGCTGACGGCGTTGTCGCAGACCGAGTCGCAGATCGAAGTGCGCAATGGTTGGCGGCTGGGCAACGCCAGTGCCGAAATCCTGTTCGAGCTGCTGATTCGCATGCGCGACCGTCGTGGCGACGTGGTCGCGCCCAGCGTATTTGTGCCGCTGGCCGAGCGTGTCGGCATGATGCCCAAGATCGATCTCTGGGTGGTGCAGCACGCGCTCGCCGCGATGGCCGCACACACGGCGCTGCTCGATCGCATCGCCTTCAATATCAATCTGTCCAATCAGACCCTGGCCGATCCCGAATCGATGGCGCTGATCGTGAACGCGATCAAGGCATCCAGTGTGCCGGCGCGCGCATTGGTGTTCGAGATCACCGAGACCAGCGAAATGACCTCGATGCACGTGGTGCGTCGTGTCATGCAGCAACTGCGCGATCTTGGCTGCCGCTTCGCGCTGGATGACTTCGGCACCGGGTTTTCATCGTTCACGCATCTGCGCCACTTGCCGGTGGATTTCGTCAAAATCGAAGGCAGTTTTGTCGAGGGCATGGCCGACAATGATCTGGACCACACCATGGTCGCATCGATCGCCGGTTTGGCCCGGTCGATGAAGCTTGCTGTGATCGGTGAGCATGTCGACAGCTTTGCCACGCTGCAGGCACTGCGCGAATGCGGCGTGGAATACGGACAGGGCCACTATATTGGTGAGCCGCGCAAGTTTGCCGACCTGGATTTCGCTTCGGTCCTGCCGCCGCGTTGAGTCGGACTTCGGATCGCCCTCGGCGGCCTGCGACGCGCATCGGTCACGGCTGCTGTGTTCGCGACTATTTCGGGATGACTGATGGCGCCATCTATGCAAACGCATGAGGCTGCCGCCGCAACGTCAGCATCATTCACTGCACGCAGCGCGCTGCGCCACACGCTGGGCGCAGGCGCAACGCGCATCGCGCTGAGCCTGTTGCTGGGACTGGCCGTACTGGCGCTGGCCGGGCCATGGCTGAGTCGATTCGACAGCGAAGACACCGATTGGGAACACATCCAGGCCGCGCCCGGGTGGGCACACGGCCATTGGCTGGGCACCGATGCGATTGGCCGCGATGTGTTCGTACGCACCTTGGTTGGCGGTCGCGTTTCATTGCTGGTAGCGGCCGGAGCCGGCACGCTGGCATTGCTGCTGGGTCTGCTCTATGGCGCGTATGCCGGTACGCGCGGTGGCGTGATCGAGCGTCTGCTGATGCGGATGCTGGATGTAATTTCGGCGTTGCCGTTTCTGTTGATCATAATTCTCCTGCTCACCGTATTCGGACGTCATCCGTTGCTGCTGATCGCTGCGATCGGCGGCTATGTCTGTGTCGATCTGGCACGCATGGTGCGCGGCGAATCCGCGCGTCTGCGCGAACTTCCCTTCATGACCGCGGCGCGCGCGCTCGGCGCCTCAACGCCGTGGCTGCTGTACCGCCACGTGCTGCCCAACGTGCTCGGGTTTGCACTGGTGTATTTGTCACTGGCGATCCCACAGGCGATCCTGGTTGAGAGCTTTCTGAGTTTTCTTGGTCTGGGTGTTGATGAGCCCGCCGTCAGCTTGGGTACCCTGCTCGCCGAGGGTGCTCAGGAGATCGAGGACGCGCCCTGGGTATTGATCGCGCCGGCGTTGTTCATGGTGTCGCTGCTGATCGCGCTGACGGTGCTCGGTGATGCACTGCGCCGCGCAGCCTCGCCGCGCGAAGGCGATGCGTCATGTTGAATGTCAGGGCAGGCTTTTCACGCGAACCCAGAACAGCGCAGCCGCAGAGACTGAGGCTGCAGGTCATCCCCAACAAGCAAGCTGCACCCACAGCCGGTGCAATGTCCGTCCGGGACTCGGCATGAGCGCCGCGATTGCGCGACTCAGCCTCGAGCATTTCACCGTGCAGTACCTCCATGCCGAGCGGCCGGCGCTGAGCGATATCTCGTTTGGTCTTCGTGCCGGCGCCTGCCTGGGTGTGGTGGGTGAATCCGGTAGCGGCAAATCCACTCTGGCGTTGGCATTGATCGGGCTGCTGCCAGGGAGCGCGCGACAGACTGGATCATTGCACTGCGAAGGCGGGCGCGTGGCCTTCAAAGACGTGCGCGCCTGGCGTGCACTGCGCGGGCATCACATCGGCTATGTATTCCAGGACGCTGCCGCGAGTTTGCATCCACTGCGCAGCGTGTACGCGCAGTTGCACGAGATGCTGCGCGATGACGCGCGCGTGTTGGCGGCGCTGCACGAAGTAGGGCTTGCCACCGACCGCAATTTTTTGCGGCGCCAACCGCATCAGCTTTCCGGTGGCCAACGGCAGCGGCTGATGATTGCTCTGGCACTGGCACTGGCCCCGCCCATACTGATCTGCGACGAGCCCAGCAGTGCCCTCGACGCCTTGGCCAGTGCCGCTATTCTGGATTTGCTGCAGCGGCTCAAGCTCGAGCGTGGACTGGCGCTGCTTTTCGTCAGCCATGATCTCGACGCCGTGGCTGCCATCGCCGACGAGCTGCTGGTGCTGCGCGCCGGCATCTGCGAGCTGCAGGGCGCTACTGCCAGCGTACTGGCGTCCGATCAGGCCTACGTCAGCGAGCTGCGTAATAGTCGACCGCGCCTGCGTGGCAATCCGCAGCGCTTGGGTGCAGGTGATGCAACGCCGCTGCCACGACCCGCTGCGGGTCCGGTGGTGATCGAAGTGGCCAAGCTGCAGGCGCGTTACCAGGATCGCTTGGCGCTGTCCGACCTCGCTTTCGTCTTGCGGCGCGGACAAACACTAGGGGTGATGGGCGCGTCCGGGAGTGGCAAGTCGACGCTGGCGCGTGTGCTGTTGGCACTGCAAGCTCCAGCGCAAGGGCGCATGCAGGTAGCTGGCGCAGATCCGCGGCAGCTGCGCGGCAGGGCGCTGAAGCAGTGGCGGCGACGCGTGCAGATCGTGTTTCAAGACCCGGGCACCGCACTGGATCCGCAGCAACGCGTGGGTGAGGCGATCGGTGAGGCGTTGGATTTGCATCGCCTGGTGGCTTCGGCCAGTGAGCGTACTGCCCGCATCACCCAGTTGCTGGCCGACGTACGCCTGTCGTCCGAGTTGATCGATCGTTACCCGCATCAACTTTCCGGTGGACAGAAGCAGCGTGTCGCCATTGCACGGGCGCTGGCCACCGATCCCGAAGTGCTGATCTGTGACGAAGCCGTCTCGGCACTGGATGTTTCGGTGCAGGCCGAGGTGCTCAATCTGCTGGCCGATCTGCGCGACCAGCGCCAGCTGAGCCTGATCTTCATCGGCCATGATCTGGCCGCGATGAGCTTTATTTCCGACCAGTTGCTGGTGCTCGATCAAGGCCGCATCGTCGAAGCTGGCGCAACCGCGGACGTGCTGGGCGATCCGCAGCACGCGGTGACGCGCGCGTTGATTGCGGCGCTACCGCCGCGATTGAGGGCGTCGACGTAAGAAGGCGTCGTTCCGCCGCTTTCAGAACAACAAATTTCGGCAAGAACAAAATGATGAGTGGGTGCGGCATGGCAATGCTGCACATCCGCTAGGGAAGGTCTGAATAAGGCACCCCTTCGTCTTCGCCACACTGCTTATTGTCGCCAAACCCGCAAAAACCTGCGGTTTTTCGCCCCCTGACTCAGGGGGCTATAGCGGCTCCGGACTTGTTCAGAGGTTCCCCAGGAGAGCCGGATTTCAGCCACGCGGCAATGGCAGGCGCTGCACCCAGGATTTTATTTTCATCTTGATGCGCGTGAACAACGGTGCATTGGCAATGGCCTGATTTGCTCCGGCCGCGGCGCCCACTTGCTGCGCTGTGGTATCGGTGGAGTCGACACGGCGATCGCCGCGCGGACGCCGACGACGCTTGCGCCGACGCGCTTCATCGTCCGCATCGGAAACAGAGGGAATGCCAGCGCTGACCACTACCGGCGCTACCACCGGCGCGACTGGCGCTGGTGCACGGACCGGGGCGCCTTCGCGTCTGGGTTCGCTGGAACGCGCGCGTTCCGGACCGCGATCACCACTGCGGCCGCCAGTAGACGCGGACGAGCGTGACGACGAACCGCCAGCATGCCCAGGTTTACCGTCACGGCGTTTGCCATCGCGCTGATCGCGCTCGCGGCGTTTCTTGCGTTCGGCCGCCGCTTCGGCAAGCGCGTCCTCGACCACGCTTTCGCGCGGCGCTTCACCATCCACTGGCTTGGGTGCGGAGCGCGGCACCGGTAGCAGCATGGTCGGATCCAGCTGCACGACCGGAATCTTCTGTTCGATGTAGGCCTCGATATCGGGCAGGCTCATCGCATACTCGTCGCAGGCGAAGCTGACCGCATCGCCTTCGGCACCGAGGCGCGCGGTTCGACCGATGCGGTGCACGTAGTCTTCGGCATCAAACGGCAGGTCGTAATTGAACACATGGCTGACGCCGGGGATGTGCAGGCCGCGCGCCGCCACATCGGTGGCCACCAAGAGGCTGAGCTCGCCCTTGGTGAAGCGCGCGAGCAGCGACTCACGCTTCTTCTGTGGCACATCGCCGGACAGCACACCCACCCGGTAGCCGGCGCGCTCAAGCGTGCGGGCCACGCGCTCACAACCGATCTTGGTGTTGACGAACACCATGCTGCGGTTGGCGTCCATCTGCGCCAGCAATCCCAGCAGTAGGGGCAGTTTTTCTTCCGTGGCCGGAAAATACACGCGCTGGCGCACGCTCGCGGCGGTGATGGTTTCGGTTTCGACAACGAGCTTTTCGGGCTCATTCATGTGCTCGTAGGCGAGCTCCAGCACACGATGGCTGAGCGTGGCCGAGAACAGAAGATTCTGCCGTTCAAGCGCCCCCGGCATGCGTCGCAACAAGAAGCGGATGTCCTTGATGAAGCCGAGGTCGAACATGCGGTCGGCCTCGTCCATGATCATCATTTCGATCGCGCGAAAGCTGACCGCGTGCTGTTTGAAGAAATCGATCAGCCGGCCCGGTGTGGCAACGATGATGTCGACGCCGTCCTCGAGCAACTTGCGCTGCTTCTCGTAGTCGACGCCGCCGTAGATCAGCGCCACGCGCAAACCGGTATGGCGTCCAATCTGCTGGGCGTCCTTGTCGATTTGAATCGCCAGCTCACGCGTCGGTGCCAGGATCACCGCACGCGGGTCCTGGGCGCGGCGCTCGGGATGCGCAGGCCCCTTGAGTAAACGATTGTAGAGCGCGACCAGAAATGCGGCGGTCTTGCCGGTGCCGGTCTGAGCCTGTCCGGCTACATCCTTGCCAGCCAGGGTCAGCGGCAGGGTCATTGCCTGGATCGGGGTGCAGCGCACGAATCCGGCGTCGTTCAGACCTTGCAGCAGAGTCGGGTGCAGGTCGAAATTCTCAAAAACTATATCGGTAAGCGTTTTGTCTGACACTGTGTATCCTGGATTTGCGGGGCTTGCGCGGCGTCAACGCGACCGCATGTGGAATAGCATTGAGTAACTGGCTTGATCCAAGGCACGATGGGGGCGAGAATCCCGGAGCGCCGACAAGTCATTGCTGCGCGGCGGAAGGATTAGTGGTTCCCGGCCAGTCGTAGCCTGTCAAGTGTAACCGAATGCGTGCTCAAGCCCGCGTCCAACAAGGAGATTTTCGTGAATCAACATGTCAGTCACGCCGATGACGCGAGCTTTGAAAGCGCCGTTCTGCAGTCCAGCGAGCCCGTGCTGGTCGATTTCTGGGCCGAATGGTGCGGCCCCTGCAAGATGATCGCGCCGATGCTTGATGAGCTGGCTGAGCGCTATCAGGGCCGCCTGAAAGTGGTAAAGGTCAATGTTGATCAATCGCAGAAGACGCCGCGTACCTACGGTATTCGCGGAATCCCGACCTTGATGCTGTTCAAGGACGGCAAGGTGCAGGCCACTCAGATCGGCGCGGTGAGCAAGACCCAGCTCACCCAGCTGATCGACAAGCAGTTGGGCTGAGTTGTCGCTTTACGCGAAACGTGGCCCACGTGGGCCACGTCGCCTGCGCATCTTGCCCAGACCCCAATGAGTGAAAGTCTCTGCTTCCAGGCGCTGACCGGCGAGGGCCGCGTCACTTCCGGGCACGCGCTCGCGCTGCGCGTGGATTTCCACGTCGCCGATGCACTGCTGTTCGATCCGGATGTGAGTATCGACATCAGCACGCTGGCCGGCGGCGTTTCGGTCTACGCCGGCAATATGCGGCAGATGCTCGGTGCCAGCTGGCTGCCACGTGGCGACTACCGTGTGCACTGGTTGTGCGGCGCGTTGCGCCTGCCCTGCGGCCGCTATCGAGTGGTGGCGGATCTTTGGTGCAGCCGCCGTGGCACGGCACAGAAACAGGCAACGCAGGTGTTCGAGTTTGAAGTCACCGGAATTGATCGCCTTGTCGGCGAGCCGACTGCGCTGCAGGGCAGCTGGCAGATTGAATCGCAGCCGGGGACAGCATCGGTCGAGCAGTTGAGCTGGCGGCGCGGGTCCGGTGACTGGTTCCAGCGTCATTTCGACCAAGCCGCCTGCACCGTGATCAGTTACATGCTGGGCGATTCGCCGCTGTTGCAGGGCCGCATCCTGGATGTCGGCTGCGGCGATGGCATCACTGATCTGGGCATCGCATTGCGCTGCGAACCTGAGCTGCTGGTGGGCGCCGATCCGTTCCGTGGCTTCGATCGCATGGCCGAGATTCTGCGCGCAAACCATTTGTCCGAGTCGCTGATTCCCTCCTGCCTGCGCTTCGACGCAGTCGATGCCAACGCCCTGCCCTATGCCGACAACAGCTTCGACGTCGTACTGAGCTGGGGCTCGTTGGAGCACATCGCTGGCGGCTACGCCCAGGCGCTCAGCGAGATCAGGCGCGTGCTGCGCGACGGCGGCTTGTTTTTTGTTCATCCCGGCTTGTTCTATTCGGACGCCGGCAGTCACCTCAGCGAATTTTCCGACGAGCCGCTGTTTCATCTGAAGATGCCGCGTGAAGCGCTGCGCGAATTCATTCTCAATAATGAACCACGGCGCATGGACCGCAGCGGCCAAGATGCAACGCCCGCCGAGTACTGGCAGTGGTTCACCGAACTCAATCCGATCACCGTTGCCGGATTCGAGAACGAGCTGCGTGCGCTCGGATTCGAACCCTGGCGTGTTGCCATCCGCACCGTGGACCGCATCGAATACACACGCGAAATCCTGCACCACCCGATGCAGGATCTGGCCACAGCCGAGCTCTATGTCAGCGCCTACCTGCGCAAGCCAGTTTCGATCTAGGCGCGAACCAGCCTAGGGATTTGGCGGGCCCGGTGACGCCCCAGCGTCCAACACAGCGCTGACCGAATGTTCGAATTCCTTCATTTGCGGCCACAGGTGCCACGCTGCCGGATCGGCAGCCACCAGCGGCGCAAACCACTGCTCCAACGCTGCGCATGTTGCGGCCGGGGTGTCCAAACTGAGTGTCGGACCGATGTGAAGTTCGCGCACACCCCCGTCGCCGATCACTGATAGATAGGGCACCACAGGCAGGTCCGCGGCCATAGCCAGTTCAAGAATTCCGGTATGCAGTGCGACGCGGCGACCGAACAGTTGAATCGGCACGATGCCACGCGTCAGCCCCTGCGGATTGTCGAGTACAGCGACGATACTGTCGCCAGCGGCGATGGCATCGAGGCTGCGCTTGCGCGCCCCTCCGGAATAGATCACAGCGGCCTGCATCAATCGTTCCACGCACCAAAAACGCAGGCGAGTCATCGCCAGTGTCACCGGGCGGCCACGAAACCATTCCGGCTGAATGCTCTGCGCGATCAGATGCGCGCGATGTCCGCCAAGGCGCAGATGACGCAGTGCGAACAGGCCATTGCCGTGGTGCAAGGACACCGCCAGGCACGGCCGCGTAGGCCAACTGCCGTGCACCCGCCAATGCCGTAGCAGATGTCGATCAGCGCCGAGCAACGACACCGGTGCATCGATCACATCGAGAATGCGCACCCACAGCGCACGTCGAGCGAAGGCGGCGTCGGCGACAGCACCCAGAACCCGCACTGCGCCTTCGCGGCTGCGCGCGCCATGCGCACCCAGGCGTGACGCACGGCCGCTCAGCCAATGCGCGTAGCGCAGCGTCCACGACCAGGGCAGCAGGCTTGCGATCAAAGGATGCAGCACGTGATCGCGCAACAGCACAAATTCTGAACGCCACTTCACGATGAATCGACCCATGCACACCCATGAACGGCGCAGTCTAGCCGGTCTCCCGCGCCCATCCATGATGACTGCAAATGCCGCTTCGGCCTGGATCGCTTTACCGCGAGCCCAAGGCTTGCTATGGTGCCGTCCAGTTCGTCGGATGCAGCGCATCCTGGATGTGGGCGGTACGCGCTGCAACAATCCCGACGCTTGATCGAAAGTCAGACCCTGTCTGCGCGGCGATCAGATCGCGGAACGAAAGGTTCGGCGACCGCACCATCTCCCCTTCATCTCTTGAGACCCAGCGCACCATGCGCGATTCCGACGTGCTTGATCCCCAGCCGGTTCCCGGCCCAGAACCTCGTACCACCAAAGCGGCAGCAGCGAAATTAGCCGCAGCCACGGCTGAGGCCGCAAAATCATCGGCGGCAGCGGCGCCAGCAGCAGCTCCGGCTCCAGCTCGAGAAGTCGCAGCGGCTCCAGCTCCAGCTCGAGAAGTCGCAGCGGCTCCGGCTCCAGCTCGAGAAGTCGCAGCGGCTCCGGCTCCAGCTCGAGAAGTCGCAGCGGCTCCGGCTCCAGCTCGAGAAGTCGCAGCGGCTTCTGCTCCAGCTCGAGAAGTCGCAGCGGCTTCTGCTCCAGTCCCAGCGATTTCTGCGCCACTGGCGCCGATGTCCAATTCCGCGAGTCGTGAGAGCGGCTCAGGCGGCGAGTCTACTGGTGGCGACGGCCCGTCCGAAGTGCACAGTTCTGCCGGCGCCAACGCCAGTGATGGCGCGGATGCGGGATCCAGGGCGAACCAACAGGGTGCGAATGCCGGAGCGGGCAATGCGCCCCATGGCCAGGAAGGTGGCAACGGCAATCCCGGCCAGCAACGTCCTTCGCGCAATGAGCGCCGCAATAACCGTCGCGGCCGCTTCGATCGTGATCGTGGTGAACGCGGTGAGCGACCCGCGCCGGATCGCGGCGAGCGCCCACCCCAGGATCGTGGCGATCGTGGCGAGCGCCCCGAACGCGGCAATCAGCAGCTCAATCGCGCCGGCATGACCGACAGTGGCGGCGATGGCGAAAATATCGAACCACAGAATCAGGCGCCGCTGAATCAGCGTTTTACCATTCCGGCGGACGCTCCGACCAGCCTCAATGCGGTGCGCCGAATGTCGGCTTCGCAGCTCGTTGACCTGGCCGAATCCATCGGCATCCAGGAAGGCGTTGCCCGCGCCCGCAAGCAGGACGTCACGTTCTCGATTCTCAAGGTGCTGACGCGTACGCCCGAGGGAATTGATGGCGAGGGCGTTGTCGAAATTCTGCAGGATGGCTTTGGCTTCCTGCGTGCGTTTGATTCCAGCTATCTCGCCGGACCCGATGATATTTACGTCAGTCCCAGCCAGATCCGTCGTTTCAATCTGCGCACCGGCGACTACATCACCGGCAAGATCCGTTCACCCAAAGACGGCGAACGTTATGTCGCCTTGCTCAAGGTCAACGAGATCAATGGCGAGCCGCCGGAAGCCTCGAAGAACAAGGCGCTGTTCGAGAATTTGACACCATTGTTCCCGCGCGCGGCGTTCCATCTCGAACGCGGCAATGGCTCATCGGAAGACATCACCGGCCGTATTCTGGATCTGGTATCGCCCGTCGGCAAAGGCCAGCGTGGCTTGATCGTCTCGCCGCCGAAAGCCGGCAAGACGATGATGCTGCAAAACATCGCACAGGCGATCGTGCACAATCATCCGGAAGTGCATCTGATCATCTTGCTGATCGATGAGCGCCCGGAAGAAGTCACCGAAATGCAGCGCAGTGTGCGCGCCGAAGTGATCAGCTCCACCTTCGACGAGCCCGCCGCGCGCCACGTTCAAGTCGCCGAGATGGTAATCGAACGTGCCAAGCGACTGGTCGAACACAAGAAGGATGTGGTGATCCTGCTCGACTCGATCACACGTCTGGCGCGCGCTTACAATACGGTAGTTCCAGCCTCGGGCAAAGTGTTGACCGGCGGCGTTGATGCAAATGCACTGCAACGGCCCAAGCGTTTCTTCGGCGCTGCACGCAAGGCAGAGGAAGGCGGTTCGTTGACCATCCTGGCCACGGCACTGGTTGAAACCGGCTCGAAGATGGACGAGGTGATCTACGAAGAGTTCAAGGGCACCGGCAATATGGAAGTGCACATGGACCGCCGAATCGCCGAGAAGCGCGTCTATCCTGCGATCAACATAAACCGCTCCGGCACCCGTCGCGAAGAGTTGCTGATCGACGCCGAACGCCTGCAGAAAATCTGGATCCTGCGCAAGCTGCTGCATCCGATGGATGAACTGGCCGCAGTCGAGTTTCTGCTCGATAAGATGAAGAACACCAAAACCAACGACGAGTTCTTCCAGTTCATGAAGCGGGGGTGAGGCACGGCGCTTTCGACATGCGTTGAAGCGCATGTCGAGCCGGGCCGAACGCCCGGCATGGATGCCGGGCTGGACGCCCTGCACCAGGGACGGTTCGAACGCAGCGAGGCGCTCATCGAAGGAATTTCTCGCGCCGACTCAAACAGCAAAGGCACGGCGCTTTCGACATGCGTTGAAGCGCATGTCGAGCCGGGCCGAACGCCCGGCATGGATGCCGGGCTGGACGCCCTGCACCAGGGACGGTTCGAACGCAAAGCGTCAACCTGCGGTCGTTCGGCAACAGTTTCGTGGCACCAACCATTGTCGTGAACCCCGGACAGACCGTGCGCATCGGCCTGCAGAACCAGCTACCGGCAGAACCTGGCTGTGCGGTGGGCAAGCGCATCAACGAGCCGCATTGCTGCAACATTACCAACCTGCATTCGCACGGGCAGCGGGTGTCGCCTTGCGCCGCGAGCGTGAGCGGCACGAGGCAAGCGCAGCGGCATTGACGCTGCTGTCAGAATGCTCTGCTGAACTTGAGCCTTGGTCAGGGATGGCTGGGCAGCAAGTGGGGTGGCAGTAACATCGACAAGACGCGCTGCGCGCTGGCGTCGATGTCGGAACCGACTGCCGCACTGCGCCTGCTCGGTAAAGCCCTACGTCGCTGAAAATAAGCTCGTTCGCAGAGCACCCCGCGTGACGTAGGGCTTTACTTCCTTCGCGTTGAATTGCGCCGCGCTCAGGGGCCGTACAAGTGTCGCTCGATTTCGGGCAGCACGGCATCGGTCAGTTCGCGCAGGCCTTTTTCGTTTTGGTGATAGATGTCCCAGAACGTGTCGCAACGCGTTACGCCATCAACGTCGAAGAATTCGCTGTAATCGAGCAGGCGGATTTTGCCCTCGGCGGCAAGCGGATCGAGAACCATGTGGGCCCATTCGCGCGCGCCTTTGGGCATCAGCTCTCGCGACCAATGGTGAGTGACGGGAAGCAGGATCACCAATGGCGGCCTTTTCCAACCGACCGCGCGCAACTCGCGTTGACGTTGATCCAGCACCTGCTGGCGGTCCACCGGCAGCAGCTTCGCATCCAATCCGCTCCAGTCGCCGCCCTTGCCAGAACTGCCAGCCAGACTTTGGCAGAGTGGCACCAGATGCTTTTCGTTATCGGTGGTGGGCGCATGGGCAGCACAGCTGGCGAGCGACTTCCAGGGCATCGAGCACGCATCAACCTGCTGGCGCGGGCCATCAAACAAGGTGTGTTGGCCAAAACTGGCAAACCACTCTATGGTCTTGCCACGTCGCAGCGGATGACGAATCGCGTCCTGAACATCGCCGCGATACTGATACAGCGCAGAGATCGATCCGAAGCTGCTGGGGTCGCGCCAGTCAAATCTATCGGCGATGCCGCCGTTGTCGCTGAGCAGGGTCTGGAACGGACGCACAATGGCCAGTTCGTAGCTGCCATTGCTGCTGTATTGCAGATCGGGAACCGAGAGCGCGATCACTCCGCCTTGCACTTCGCGGTGCTCGCTGCGCAGCCAGTCAATCACGGCAAATATGCTCATCCAATGCGAGCCGGGCATGCTCAGGTTGGCGTGTACCTTGCCGTGTTTCTGGGCTTGTGCGGCAATACGCGCATGATCGAGACCATAGACGGCACGCGAACTGCCGAGCGTCACGAAATCAATCGGACCAGGTTCTGCAGCGACTGCCTGCTTGACGCGAATGCTGGTACCGGCATGACTGTCGGGTGCGGCGAAACGCTCCAGGAAGTTGCTCCGAAACACGCCTTCAAGCGCCAGCAGGGCGAGCAGCGGAAGCAGGATTCGCGGTAGCAGATAGCGCATCATCAGACTGTTGCTCAGAACTGGAAATAGATAAAGGGCGCGGAATAATTCGGCGTAAACCAGATCAACGTCAGCAGCACCATGGTCGTCACCGCAACATGAACCGGCAGCACCGAATCGCCAATCTTGCGCTTGAGATCGAAGCGCCCGCCCAGCCAGTGCAGCAATAGAAACGTCAGCAATGCCGTACACAGCGCGCCCAGCGCCTGCTGGTTGAAGCTTGTGGAAGCCAGCTCGCCAAGCTTGGACAGTGCCGTAATGCTGCCAGCGAAATCGCGCGCGCGAAAGAAGATCCAGGCGAAGCACACCATATGAAAGGTGATGAACCAGCGCAGCAGGCGCATTGGCAGCAGATCGGATTGCCAGCCAGGAATGCGGTTCAACAGCAGTCGCTCGGTGACCAGATAGCTGCCGTGCAACGCACCCCAGATCACGAAGTTCCAACTGGCGCCATGCCACAGACCGCCAAGCAGCATGGTCAGCATCAGGTTTACATAGGTGAGCGATGGCCCGCGGCGATTGCCGCCGAGCGAAACGTAGAGATAGTCGCGCAGCCAGCGCGACAGGGTCATGTGCCAACGCCGCCAGAAATCCTGGATGCTGGTGGCGATGTAGGGGTAATCGAAGTTCTTTGGAAATTGGAAACCGAACAGCATCGCTACGCCGATGGCGATGTCGGTGTAACCGGAGAAATCGAAATAGATCTGGAATGCGAACGCGTAAACTGCCAGCAACACTGCCCATGGATCGGACGCGGCAAGATTGTTCCAGACTGGATCGGCGACCTGAGCCAGTGAATCGGCAAACACTACTTTCTTGATGTATCCGAACGCGATCAAGGTCAGTGCATAGGCGATCTGCTTCTGCGTGAAGTGACGGGGATGGTCGAGTTCCTGGAAAAACTCGCTGGCGCGCACGATTGGTCCGGCGACCAGCTGCGGAAAAAATCCGACGAACAACGCATAGTCGAGTAGACGCGTGCGCGGTTGCAGTTCGCCGCGGTAGACGTCAATGGTGTAGCTCATACTCTGAAACGTGTAGAACGAAATGCCGACAGGCAACAGCACATCGAAGCCATTGAACTGATAGCCGGAGCCAAACGCGCTCAGGCTCCAGTTTGTGGTTGCAATGGCGAAATTGGCATACTTGAAAAACGCCAGTACGCCCAAGTTGGCGATCACGCTGAAGGCAATCAGGTGGCGTGGGCGCCGCGTGTGCAGGAAGCGCAGCCCGATCCAGAAATCGAAAAAGGTGCTGAAGATGACCAGGCCCAGGTAATACCAATTCCACGAGCCATAGAAGAAATAGCTTGCCGCCAGCAGGATCAGCTTGTTCGCGGTCGAGTACCGCTTGAGCGGTGCCGTCACCGCAAACACCACGATGAAGAACAACACAAACTGCCAGGAATTGAAGTTCATCGGGTCGGTTGCTGGCGCGCATGCGCCACGGACGGGCTGAAAGGCCGGCGATTATGCCGGTGGCTCGGCGAGGCGTCCATGCGTGGCTGCGTTAGCGGCGGAGCGACCCGCGGCCGTTGCCCATACATAGGGAACCTCTGAACAAGTCCGGAGCCGCGATAGCCCCCTGAGTCAGGGGGCGAAAAACCGCAGGTTTTGACCAGCTCCGCTGTTGAGCGCGGGGGTTTGGCAAGCAATAAGCAGTGTGGCGAAGACGAAGTGGTGAATTATTCAGACCTTCCATAGAGGGCGGCCCGCACTGCGCGCGGACGTCGTTCAACCATTCAAGCGAGAAAGCTCCAGGCTGCAATGGCACACACCGAAACCAGCTGCCGAAGCCGCTCGCACATGGGACAATGCTAAATTGAGCCGGAGCTGGCCTATGCGAATCTGCGTCTACTGCGCCTCCAGCGCCAGCTGCGATCCGGTCTATCACGATGACGCGCGCCGGCTCGGCGCGATTCTCGCGCGTGAACAGTGCACCGTGGTCTATGGCGGTGGTGGCGTCGGCTCGATGGGCGCTCTGGCTGACGGCGCCCTGGCCGAGAAGGGCTCCGTCGTCGGCATTATTCCGCGCTTCATGACCGAGGTGGAATGGCAGCATCCGGGGCTCGATCAGCTTGATGTCGTCGAGGACATGCGCGAACGCAAGCATCGGCTGCTGACCGGATCGGATGCCGTGGTCGCCCTGCCCGGTGGCTGCGGCACGCTTGAAGAGCTGTTCGAAGCGATCACGCTCAAGCGCCTGGGTATCTATTTCAGCCCGATCATTCTGGTCAATACCAAGGGTTTCTACACCGGTCTGCAGCGTTTTCTCGAACACACCATCGACGAAGGCATGATGGGTCGTGCGCATGGCGCGATGTGGTCGTTGGTCGATCGCGTTGAAGACGTTTTGCCGGCCATCCGCGCGACCCCGCCATGGCCGCGCGATGCGCGTTCGTTCGCGGCGGTCAAGTAGTCGCGGCTAGTGTGGTGTTGCATAGGGTGCAACACCACACCAGGTCGTCGCGGTGCTTTGGGCCTGCACCATGATGGCCACAGGCCGCATGCACAAACCCGTCAGTGCAGCGTCGGTTTTTCCTCGTCGCCCAATTCACCGTGCCGGCGTTCGACCGGGAACTGCAGGATCTTGCCGCGCTCTTCGGGCGGACGTTGCCAAAGTACTGGCACGTCATCGGGCCGTGGCAATTGCAGTTCGGCGTCACTGGCTTCCTGAGCACGCAGGGCTTCGAGTTCTTCTTCAATTTCCCAGCTGTACTTGCGCCGTGGTGGCGCCGCATCGCGGTGCCGCATGACAAAGGCGCAGAGCAAGCCGGCCAGCGCGCCCGACAGGTGATACTCGTATGAGATTCCCGGTTCACGCGGCAAGATGCTCATCAGCATGCCGCCGAAAAACATAAAGGTCAGCATGGCGGCCGCGATCGATGTGCGATCACGCCGGATCAGGCCCGACACGAAAACGAAAAACATCAGTCCATGGGTCAGGCCACTGGCGCCAATGTGAAACGATGGCCGGCCAATCAGCCAGGTGCCAAGACCCGAAAGCAGCCAGATCACGGCGATCGTAATCGGCGCCGAGGCGGGAAAACGATACAGGGTCAGGACCCCGAGGATCATCAGCCCAAACGAGTTGGCCAGTAAGTGATCGGCATTACCATGCAATAAAGGCGAGGTCAGGATTCCGAACAGCGACCCAATGCGACCTGGATAAAGTGCGAATGGGCGGGTGTCGATGTGCAGGTTGGATACGGCGCCGAGAATCAGCCAGAGCATGCCGATGAACAGCACCACGATGTATACCGAACGCCAAAAGCGGGCCTGCAAGCGTTTGGCCTCGGCAACACTCGGCGCTGGTGGTGGGGTCAGATCCAGCATGCAGGAACCTCTAAGGAAGGTTTGAATAAATCACCACTTCGTCTACGCCACACTGCTTATTGCTTGCCAATCCCCAAAAAACCTGCGATTTTTCGCCCCCTGACTCAGGGGGCTATCGCGGCTCCGGATTGGTTCAGAGGTTCCTCAAGAGCTTGAAGTGCAGCCCGATGGCTGCGTCGCGCAGTGCGCGCTGTTTGGGCGCATGGGGCATCCCGCGGCGTCCGTGTCGCACTTGCATGTGCAGCAAATCCTGTTCCATCGATTCGTGCCCGGTCGGTTCCGCGGCATCGTGTGCCTCAGACGCGTGTTGCGGAGTCGTCAGCGACCAACCAGGCGTTACTGCGTGACCGAACTGGACGAGGTCGCACGCCACGGTGCACCAGCTTCCTGAACGGGAGATGTGGTCGGATGCGCACCATACAAGTGTGGATGCCGGGACGATCGATTACCATGTCGTCCTTTCGCGTCCGGCAATTGCGTCTCGCAGTTTGCTGCGACAAGCTATCGGGTAATTCATGGAGTCGTCTATGTCCTTGGTTCTGCGTTCTCTGGTGGTTGCACTCAGCGCCGCTGTCGTTGCCTGTAGTGGCAGCAGCAATAGCAACACCACCCCGCCGGAGCAAAACCCGCCCAGTGCCGTCACCCTGATGCGACTCAGTCGCTACAGCAGCGGCCAGTTTGGCGTCGGCGCCGCTGCGTCGGTCGCCTATTACGGCGGCAATCGCACCGCCCTGATCGCTAACCGCCATAGCAATCGAGTCGAAGTTGTCAGTCTGACCAATCCGTCCACTCCGCAGATGACTGCACAAATCGACGCCAGCGCCGATGTTGCCAGTGTGCTGGGTCGGGCCATGGGCGCGGTGGCCGCGGTGGCCGCATATGACGACGTTGATGCGACGATGGACCGCGACCGCATTGCCGTCACCGTGATGGGTGCTGGCCGCGCCGACAATGGCGCCGTGGTCATCTACAAAGCAGCCGACCGCAGCAGGGTGACGGTGTTGCAGACTGGCGTCGGGCCCGAAGCAGTGTCCTTCAGTCAGGATGGGCGCTTCGTCATCACTGCCGATAAAGGTGCCCCGGCACCTGACTACAGTGTCGATCCCGAGGGTTCGATCAGCGTGGTCGATCTGACTCCGACACCGGTTGCACCTGCCACGACCGCACCGCCAGCGATCAGCGTACTCGATTTCCGTGCGTTCAATTTGTCCGGGATCACGCCGATCCCGGCCACCTCGCGTGAGGCAGAGATTCAGCCCGATGTGCGCTTCACCCATCGCAGTGGCGCCACTCGCGCCCAGGATTTCGACCCAGGGTCGGTCACCACCGCGGTCAATGCGCGCGCCTACATCAGCCTTCAGCAAAACAACGCGATCGCGACCGTTGCGTTGGCCCCGGCGCGCATCGAAACCATCGTTGGCCTGGGTTCCAAGGACTTCAACACCAGTGCCAGCGGTATGGACGCCAGCGACCAGGATGCAGTCGATGCGATCACCCCGCGTCCGGTCCGAGGTTTCCGCCAGCCGGGCACTCTGGTGGCATTCCGCAATACCGACGAGGTGTTGCTGCTCACCGCAAATACCGGCGCCCCGCGCATGCTGCCCGGTTTCGACGAGACCACGCGTGCGGCAACGCTGTTGCTGGATCCGGTGGTGTTTCCGACCGCGGCCGAGTTGCAACAGAACGCGAATCTGGGACGACTGATTGTTTCGGCATCGGAAGGCAACGCTCCGGCCACGGGTACCGGTACCAGCACCGTGCCGCAGGATCCTGATCTGGAAACGATCTTTACCTTTGGCGCGCGCTCGTTCTCGATTGTTCGCACCACCGGCTTTCCGATCTTTGACAGCGGCAATGATTTCGAGCGCATTACGCTGGAACGCCTCGGCAGCAACTTCAATTCTGCGGCTGATGCCAATGGCACCGGCGATACACGCTCGGACGATCAGGGTCCGGCGCCGAGAGGGGCAGCGATTGGCCAGATCGATGGCGCAGCATTTGCCTTTATCGGGCTGTCTGAAGTCGGCGGCATCATGGTCTACGCAATGGACCGCACGTTGCGCAGCGCCCGCTTCCTCGAATACAAGTCTGAGCGCGATTTCACCGTCACTGCATCCAATCCCGATGGCAATGCCGATGGCGCGCCCGATACCAATCCCGCCGTAGGCGATCTGGGCCCCGCGCAGATGATCTTTGTGCCGATCAGCGCTTCACCGACCGCCGACTCACTGTTGATCGTGGGCAACGCGGTCAGCGGTACGACCACGATCTATGCGGTGAAACCGGTGACGCCTGCGCCCTAGCGGATTTTTCTGGCGCTGATCCAGTGCAGCGGACGTGCGCTGGCGACGACCCAAAAAAACCCGCGTCTTGAAGACGCGGGTCAAGTCAGTCTGAGGATGGACTGAAAGCAGCGCCGAGTTGATCGGCACATGCATTTCACTGGCGACGCGTCTCAGCGACTGCGACCGCCCCAAATCATCAGCCGCCGCAGGTCGTGCGCAACGACAGCGCCTTGGCGATCGCGCCCCAGTCGAACGCGCCGACGGCCATATCGTCATGCACTGCGTAAAATACCCCGTTTGGAAATCGCGCAGTCGCGGTGGCGTGCAGCCAAATACCATCGGTGTTGGCCACCGTTGTGCCTGCGAATGCGCCGAGGTGCTGCAGGCTCTGACGGTCGAACACGTGGAACAGACTGCGGTCCAGGTATTGATCGGTGGTGATCCAGTAGCCCGAGCCGTCGCTGCAGCTCCACAACGTGATGCCTTCAGCCTGTGCCTTGAACAGATCGGCACCGATGGTGCGTCCGCGATACTTGCCCGCCAGGTCGTATTCACGCACAGCGGTGCCAGTGCGCGTGTCCTCTTCGGCAATCAACAGTCGGTCGTTGGCAACGTCGCCCCAAAGTGATTCTGGAATGCGGATCGCGCCTTCGCTGCTGGTGTCGCCAAAGCTCTCGACCAGGCGCGCGCTGATCCTGTCGCCGTACACAGCGACTGCATAGCGTTTCATCCGCTTACCCAGTTCCGGCAGCGGCGGTGCAATATCGTCACCGTTGGAATACTCGCCTGCCATGTAGGCATCGGTGACTACGACCTCAATTTCACCGCTGGTCAGCCCGCGCACCCACAGTCCGTAAGGTTGCAGTAAGTCAGACTGGCCAAAACTGCCCAGCGACTCGAGTTCCGGCAAGCTCAGGATCTGCACGCGGTGGTTATCGCGCTCGACGATGAACAGCAAGTTGTTGAACACGAATATGCCGTTGGGGCGCAGGAACTGACCTGGACCCTCACCGGCGGTGCCGACATGGCGCAAGTCGGCGCCACTCTCACCGTCATACATCAACAACCTGCCGTTCGCCTTGGACGTTGCGAACAGCCACACCTTGCCGTCAGCCGCGATCCACGACGCTGGCGAGTCAACATTCTCGTCGGGCGTTCGCGCCGTAATAAAAGCCTCATGCACCACTGCATGCATTACTCCGGACGCGCTCAACAGCGGTTCGGGGCGCGCTTCGTCAGGTTCCGGCTGGTCCGGCGCGCCAGCGCAGGCGTTCAATAACAACGCGACAAAAAAAACGAGCAGACGAAGACGCATGCAAATTCTCCAGGACCGAAGCGAGGATAAAAATTGAAAGGCGAGCTTATACAAGATCTGCACTGGACGGTGATGACGACCATCGGGAATATCGCGGTGGCGCTGCTGCACGCTCGCCACACGAAGCCAACTTTCACCCGCAACAATTCGGTCGCAATCGATTGGCAATATTGCTGCTGTAGAACGCTGGTGTTCGACTTCCGGGTTCTCGTCGCAATGAACAAGAATTTGCTCGCCCTGAGTGTTTCTCGCATCTTGGCCGGATCGATGCTGATCGCCGCTGGCGGCGTCGCAACCGCACAGCAATCGAATGCTGTGGATGCTGCAGGCGACAGCAACGAGTCAGAACGCAAATCGCTGGAAACCATCGTCGTGAAAGGCGAGATCGTCTACCGTGATCGCACCCACGCTGTCCTGTGACCTAGAAATATTCGTCAAAAGCGTTTTGGCGAGCAATTGGAGGCGCGTCTGACCGGCTCGAATCTGCTCAATGCGCGCAAGAACGAATTCTTCAACAAATTCGATACGGTGGCCGATCAGATTGATCGCGATTTCGACGAGTTCGAGTTGGAGAGCGAAAAAGCCGGTCCGGTATTCCAGCTGATTGCGCGCTATGCATTCGACTGAGGGATCTGGCGCGACGGATACGGCGCAATCCGGCAGCTGAATACGTCGCGATCTGTCGCAGGTGATGACTGTCATGGGACCTGCGTGGGTAGCGCTGTTAGTATTTGGTGGAACGACAAACTACGGTAGCGCGATGTACTCGGTCCCGGTGAAGTGTGAAACCCACGGTGGCTTTGGCGAGATGCAGGGCATGTTGCATTTCGACGGGCGCCGTTTGCGCCTGCAGTATCAGACCGCGGACAGCATGTTTGGCGTGTTGCGTTCGCAGCCGAGAGAAATCGAGTTTGCGCTCGACACGTTGGTCGTCGCGCGCTACAGCGCTGGATGGTTTTGGCTGCGGCCGAATATTCAATTGCGCCTATCCGATTTCCACACGATGGCGCAGCTACCCTCGGCCGAAGGCGGCCACTTGCGACTCAGCGTGCGCTGGTCCGACCGCCGCGATGCCCGTCGATTGATCGAAAACCTGGAGATGATCTGTGCCGAGCGGCGCTATTTGCGTCTCAACGAGGAAATCACCCAGATGACCCACCGCGACCCGCTCGGTGAGGCACGTATCAGCGGGCGCGTCAGCGTGCCACCGCCACCACCGCGACAGCAAAGCGAGTCCTGAGGCGCCGTCGCTGGCGCACTGGGCGTCGCCACCATCCCATCCCGGATCGACGATTCAAACAGGCAGCGCGGTGCTGCTCGGGCCGTTCTCGATACGGTCTGGCAAGTCGTGGGTCGGACGTCTTGACGTTTCGATTGTGGCCGCCATCATCGCGCTTTAGCGATGTCGCCGTTCGACCATTTGCCGAGGGCTGCAGTCGCGCGGTTTGGGTGGCCGTTTTCCGCATCCGTCAGGTACCGTTAACCTCTCCGATATACCGAGTACAACCAGGCATCACCACATCCAGAAACGCCAAGTCGTAGCGGTTCGCGGTGAGTTGCGCGATCGCACTGACGGCGTCCTGGGCCGAGTCGCTGAGGATGCCGGATCGGTCCAGAGCCGAACGCCGTTGCTCGCGCACGGCAAGGCTGTCGTCAACAATGAGTGCGCGCAGCGGCTGCAGCAGCGGGCGCACCGGGCTGCCGCCCGTAGAGTCAGGTGAGGCTACCGATTTCCCTTGAACAGCGCTAGCCGCATTGGCCTTGGGCGGCGTTGTCGCGCTTGCGCCACTTGCGGTCTGCAGTTCGTTCACCACCACGGAGTCGAGTACGCGACCAATATGCAACAGCAGCGAACGGCGCTCGATTCGATAACGCGATTCGCCGCTCAGCCCCAGATCGGAAACGTATACGACGATCAGCGCTGGGTTGAGCGTGCGCAAGTTGACGAGCTGGCTCTCGACATGAAGAGATGCTGCGTCGACAACTGCGATATGCGCTTTGCCCAGTGCCGCTGCTTGGCCTACGGTGTAGAGATGCTTGGGATCGGGTGCGCGTGAAATGACGATCTCGATCAACCGCTCATCGCGAGCAGTTAAACCGCACAGGGCAACTTTATAGGTCATGCCACGCCCCCGGCGCATCAGTCTGAAATGTGACTGTCACATGGACGCAAACCCGAATGCGATTCCTTTGACAATTTTTTCAAAACGGCCGCCGCATGGCCTGAACGCGCCGGCCAGCCTTGCGCAGCAACCGGCGCGCCTATCGTGGACAGGAGCTGGCGCGATATCGGCAGCGTGAACAATGGTGCCTAGCGGGTGCGCTCGTCACGATCAGCGGCAGGGTCGGGTGCCAATCCTGTTCGATTTGCGTCGAGACGGTTCTCCGACGAGTGTAGGGGGCCTGGTCAGGCCGACCGTTGCGATGGGGATCAACGCGAAGACCGGCGTAGCGGGTGCAGCGGTCGCGCCTTCTTGCGCTCCCACAGATGCGCAGCATTCGGCGCGCACTTGGCTTTTGGTCGTTACACGAACAGTATTGGGTCGGGTGATGGCTGCAACGCAGCGCGTTGCGCGTTGCTGGGTTGCGGGCTGCAGGCGCACGAAATCGAGGCGCGGAGTGCGAGGGAGTCCGCATCGCGTCTATGCTCTAGCGCATCGTGCTGAAATCCATGCCTCCTTTCGACTATAGAACACCGCCACCATGAGCACCGACGGTCTTCCCCACGTACTGATACTCGGCGGTGGTTTTGCTGGCCTCTGGGCAACGCGCGCACTGGCCAAAGCGCCAGTGTGCGTTACGCTGGTTGATCGCACCAATCACCATCTTTTTCAGCCGCTGCTGTACCAGGTCGCGACGGCAGGATTGTCGGCACCGGATATCGCTGCACCACTGCGTCACATTTTGCGCGGGCAGCGCAACGTCACTGTGCGTTTGGACGAAGTGCGCGAGATCGACGCGGCTGCTCGCCTGGTCCATTGCCATGGCGGCGTGCTCAGCTACGACTATCTGGTGGTGGCCGTAGGCGCCACTCATTCCTATTTCGGGCACGATGATTGGTCGGTGCATGCACCCGGACTGAAAACACTGGATGATGCCTTTGCGATGCGCCGTCGAATATTGTGTGCCTTCGAAGCGGCTGAGCGCGAGAGCGATCCGGTGCGCCGTGCCGAATGGTTGAACTTCGTGGTCATTGGTGCTGGCCCCACGGGTGTCGAGCTGGCAGGCACGCTTGCCGAAATCGCCACGCACACTTTGCCTCGCGAATTCCGCCATGCCGATCCGCGCAGCGCGCAGATCCACCTGGTGGAGGCCGGCCCCAGAGTGTTGGCAGCGATGCCTGAGGCGTTATCAGCCAGCGCCCAGCGCCAGCTCGAGCAACTAGGTGTCACCGTGCATACCGGTCGGCCGGTCACGGCGATCGACGCTGACGGAGTTTCGCTTGGCGCAACACGCATCGCGAGTCGCACCGTGCTGTGGGCAGCAGGCATAGCCGCATCGCCGTTGGCTCGTCAGCTCGGCGTGCCACTGGATCGCGCTGGCAGGGTGATCGTGGCTCCCGATCTTTCGGTGCCGGGACATGCCGAAATTTTCGTCGCTGGCGATCTCGCCAGTGTCTGCGATGCCAGTGCCCGTCCGGTGCCGGGGGTAGCCCCGGCTGCCAAGCAAATGGGTAACCATGTCGCGCGGGCGATCCGCGAGCGGCTCAATGGCAATGCAGCCAATCCTTTCCGCTATCGCGACTACGGCAACCTCGCCACCATCGGTCGCATGGCCGCCGTGGTCGAGTTTGGCCGACTGCGTTTCTCCGGAATTTTGGCATGGTGGTTCTGGTTGGTGGCACACATCTTCTTTCTGATCGGGTTTCGCAACCGCATCAGCGTGCTGATCAACTGGGCCTGGTCGTATTGGACCTACCAGCGAAGCGCACGCATCATTACCGGCGATTCCAAGGATGCAATGCGTTAGCCATCGCGGGGAATTGAGCGGCCTGGCGGAAGTGGCGCTGGCCACGGGCTGCGACCGATGCGGACTTATTCCATAATGCCTGCGCGCTGCCGCATTGCGCGAGTCGATTCCGGCCAAGGACCAAGCAAATGTCGGCATTACCCGCTGAACCCGCCTATAGGCTTGCCACACGCCACCCATGCAAAAGGTTGCAACTCACCGTCAATTCGCGACACTGGCTTGAGCGCTATGCCCGCCAATTCGCGCGTAATGCAATGAACTCTCATCCTGGAAGTGCCCATGCAATCGATCATTCGTAATGCCGCGTTAACCGTGTCTATCGCCGCCGCGCTGTCCAGCACCGGCGCCGCGTTCGCCCGAGACCTCGGCAACTTCGACGTCAATGTCGTCACCAGCAAGCAATCCACGCTTGCGACGCAACCAAAAAATGCTATGACAACGTTTTTACGTCAGAGCACCGATATACGTCAGAGCAACCATGTACTTCGGACTACCGATGCGCTGGGTCGCGCAGCGTTTACCTGGGTGCAGCAGGATCTGCCAGTGGCAGCGCAGGCCAAAGCCGGAGATCCGGAAGCGGTGGCGCGCGCGCATCTGGCGCACATGCTTGGCGCCGCCAAGCATGCTGGAGATGCCGCGCAGACGCTGACACTGCGAAAAATCGACCAACAACGCGGCGGCGCAAATCTGGTTCAGTTCCAGGCGCGACTCGATGGCATTGCGATCTTTCGCGAAGACCTCGCCCTGTTGATGGACGGCAATCAACGACTGGTTGCGATGCGCGGCCCGTTGCCGCAAACCGGCGTGGCCGCGGCCAAAGCGCTGCCCAAGTTCAAGCTCGACGCACCGCAAGCCATCGCCGCAGCACTGCGCGCCTACGACTTCACTTCCGCGATTGCAGCTCGTCTCCAAGCGGGCGCGCACAAGGGCGAGTACCAACACTTCAAGTTAGGCCGGGATGAGCACAGCAAGAGCGGCGCTCAAGTCGAAGGTGAGCTGCGCGCCAAGCGCGTGTACTACCGGACGCACGCGGGACTACAGCCGGCCTGGTACGTAGAGACTCAGGTTGCCGATGCCCGGGAGAAATCGACCGATGGATATGGCCACGTGATCTCCGCTGTCGACGGCAGCGTCTTGTTTCGCATCAACCAGAGTGCTCACGCTACGTCTTACAGCTATCGCGTCTGGGCCGAGAACAGCAGCGATCGCCTGCCCCATCCGAGCCCGCAGGGACGCAATGCGACTCCTGATCCAGATGGCCTGCCGACCAATAACATCGTGCCATTCATTGCCCAGGAGCTGCGCAGCCTTGCCAACGCGCCATTCAGTCATTCCGACACTGATGGCTGGTTGTCCCCTGGATCCATTGTCACCAACGGCAACAACGTTCAGGCTTTTGCTGATCTGGTCACGCCCAATGGTCTAAATGCTGGCGATATGCAACCAACGATCACGTCGGTCAATTCCTTCGACTATTTGTACAACACCGATCTGGCACCCGACGCCAACAGTACGCAGACGCAGGCTGCAACTGTGCAGCTTTTTTACTGGGTGAACTGGCTGCATGACTGGTTCTATGACCACGGCTTCGCCGAGGCCGATGGCAATGCCCAGACCGACAACTTCGGTCGCGGCGGGATTGGCGGCGATCCATTGCTCGCACAGGCGCAAGACTTCGCCCTCGACAACAACGCCAACATGTACACCCCGAGCGATGGTGAATCACCGCAGATGCAGATGGGTATATGGGATTCATCTCCGGCGCGTGACAGCACCCTGGACGGCGCTACGGTATCGCACGAGTGGGGGCATTACCTCAGCAATCGTCTGGTCTTCGATTCCAACGGTCTGGACACTACACACGCCGGAGGGCTAGGTGAGGGCTGGAGCGATTTTGTAGCGCTTTTGACGCACGTCAAGGAAGAAGACCGGCTCAAGCCGACGAACGCAGCATTCAGCGGTGCCTACGGCTCCTCCGGTTATGCCTCCAACCAGACCTATTTCGGCGTACGCCGCTTTCCGTATTCAACCGACTTGTCAAAAAATCCACTTAGCCTGAGCCATATTGTCGATGGTACGACGCTGCCTTCCGGCGTTTTCACCGACAATACCGAGGTCCACAATCAGGGTGAGATCTGGGCGTCAGCGCTGTGGGACAGCTACGTTGGCATGTTGAACGACACTTCGCGTCTGAGCTTTCTCCAGGCGCAGAACCGGATGAAGGATTATCTGGTCGGCGGACTCAAGCTCACGCCAGCATCGCCGACCATGGTCGAAGCCCGCGACGCCATTCTCGCCACCATTCTGGCCAGTGGCGAAACCGCAGACTTTGCGCTGTTCACTGCTGGCTTCGCCAAACGTGGTTTGGGCGCCGGCGCATTTATCCCGGATCGCTACAGCGAGACAATGATCGGCACAGTGGAAAGCAAGCTGACCGGCTCTGATATTGCCGTGGCCTCCGCCAGCATCGGCGTGCCCAGCGGTTGTGACGCCGATTCGATATTGGATTTAGGTGAGACGGCGCAGCTCAGGATCAGCCTGGACAATTCCGGATTCGCTCCACTTGCTTCGGCATCGGCCACGCTGTCATCGAACAATCCGGCGCTCACCTTTCCGTCCGGAAATAAGCTTACCTTGGGTGCTATACCGCTGTTCGGCACTACTTCCGGCAGTATCCCGGTTCGGCTGAGTTCAAGCGTCGCCCCGAACACGCCAATCATCGTGACGGTTACGCCGGACGCTTCTGGCATCAACTCGCCGCCGGGGATAACCGGGTCGGTCAGGATGTTCGTCAACTTCGACCAGACCTCGCGCACCTCGACTGTCGAGACGTTCGACGAGCAGCAATCGGGCTGGGTCGGCGTTCGCCAACCAGCCGGCACCGGTACCGGCACCTGGTCGCAGCAGATTGAAGGCGCAGTGCAGTTTTGGCACGGCTCAGACCAAAATTCAAGGGCGGTCACCTGGACTCAGTCGCCAGTCATGTCGGTTGGCGGCGGCCCGCTCACAGTCACGCTGAACCATCGTCATGCATTCGAGACCGACGCCACCACGTTCTACGACGGCGGCGTGATCCAGGCCAGCATCGATGGCGGCAGCACGTGGTCCAATATCGACGCTACGGCAGCTGGCTATTCGGTCTCCTCACTGTCGGATTGCTGTGGCAATCCGCTCGCCGGGCAACGTGCCTATCTCAGCAATAGCGCTGCGTATCCGCTGTTTGTTGAACGTGTGATCAACCTCGGCACGACGTATGTCAATCAGGCGAACTTTCGTTTACGTTTTGGTGTTGCGACCGATGCCGCTTCCAACGTGCACGGTTGGGACATCAACACCGTCACGATCACCGGACTGAACAACACGCCGTTCAATGCCGTGGTGCCGCAGGCATCGGGCTGTAGCGTTGCCAGCGGTAAGACGCTGCAGGGTGCAATGAGCGGCACCTACTACTCGACCAGTCGTTCGGGCGAAGGCGTCCTGGTCGACTTCGGTCAGGTTGGCGGCACGCCGGTGGTGTTTTTCACTTGGTATACCTATGGCACTGGGACGCAACAGTGGCTCGTCGGCAGCAACACGTTCGCCGCCACCGACACCAGCGTGGTTGTGGACCTGATCAATACCAGCGGTGCCAGTTTCGGCAGTGCTTTCCGACCCGAAGATGTGGCGCGAACGCCCTGGGGCAGCGTGGCGCTGTCGTTCCCCGACTGCGACAACATGACGCTTACCTACCAGCAAGCCAACGGTGAAGCCGGCACGCAGACGCTGACTCGAGTGCTCGGCCGTCTTGATGCGGGCCAATGCAATCTGCTGCAGGGTGGATTGAGCGGCACCTATTACTCAACCAGTCGCTCCGGTGAAGGGGTGCTCGTCGACTTCGGTCGCGTCGGTGAGACGCCGATCGAGTTCTTCACCTGGTACACCTATGGCGCGGGTACGCAGCAGTGGTTGGTGGGCAGCCAGAGTTTTGCCGCCAGCGACAGCACGGTCACGGTGGACCTGGTCAATACCAATGGGGCCAGCTTCGGCAACGCTTTCCGTCCGCAAGATGTCGTGCGCTCGCCCTGGGGCAGGGTCACGCAGCGGTTCATTGACTGCAACACACTGGAGCTGAACTACCAGAAGACCGGCGGCGAGAGCGGCACCCAGGTGCTGACGCGGGCATTGGGTCGCCTGGGCGACGGACAGTGTCACTAGGGAAGGTCTGAGTAGGTCACCGCTTCGTCTTCGGCACACCGCTTATTGCTCGCCAAACCCGCAAAAACCTGCGGTTTTTCGCCCCCTGACTCAGGGGGCTGTCGCGGCTGCGGACTTGTTAAGAGGTTCCCTATGCGCAAATATCTGATGGCATCGCTGGCCAATTGGATCAGTGTCTGATCGATTCAGCGCTCGGTTTATTCAGCACACCGGTGTTCAGCACGCCGGTATTCATCACACAAGGGAGGACTACTCCCTTGGAGCTGCCCCGTGTTAGCGCCCGCACGCACGGCGGCGGCAATAGCGCTACATCTGCGCTTTGCATCCTGTACATCGATTACGCTGCACCAAGCGCAGTCAGCATGCGCTTCAAAGCAAAATGCCGATAACTCTGCAGGCACAGCGCGTGGATTTCGTCCCAGTCGCAACGTTTGCTGACGTCAAGGACGATCCAGCCGTTGTGGCCCATGTAAGGTGGAATGCGAAAGCGCAGATCTTCGATCAACATCGACTGCATCTCGACGCCGGTCCAGAAGCCCAAACTCAGCCGCTTGTCGAGGAAATACATCAGCGCAAACGTTTTCTTGCCAGCACGCCAGATCGGGTAGCCGTATTGCACGGCCTCAGCCGTTTCCGGCAGGTCCAGGCAGAGTGCGCGAAAACGCTGCAGTGTCCTTTGCGCGACGGCGGACTGCATCGGGTCGAAGTCCTCGGCTGCAAGCGTTGTAATCGCAGCGTGCATCTGCACGGTCTGGCCGATCATTGCGTGTAATTTCGCTGGCGCCGTATTCTGGTAAGCCTCGCGCACCAGTTCGTCGATGCGTTGCCACGCCAATCCTTTGTCGAGTTCTACGCCCAGCCAGCCGCGCGGACCGACATAGGGCGGCACGAAAAACCGCGCGGGTTCCGACCGCACGTGCAGCGCCTGTGCACCATCGGGCGAGTTCAGCCATAACGCGATTCGGCCATCACCATGGGTGTTGACCGCGTAGATCGCGAACACTTTACCTTTCTTCACGCGGAAGTTGGGCGAACCATGCGAGACGAATTCTTCCGATTCCGGTAAAGAAAGGCAGACCTTGCGCACTGCCTGGGCTATGTCCATGACCATCGCGCCAGCTCTCCTATCTAAGTGATTTTCTGCATCGCAGCGAATGTTGTCGCGATTGTGCAGCATCACGAACCTGCAAGCGCGTCGGGGCGGGCGCTCAACATTGGAGCCGTACAGCCGCTCCTCTGGCCTGCCGAGTAGCAGTTTTCGTGCAGTACATGGCGCCGGCATCAGATTGGGAGGGGTTGTGACCTTTGTGGCCCCTGGTTACGCCCTGTCATGAATTCTGCCTACAATGCTCTTCTTCGCTTTGCAGCATGGCGTGCTGTAGTCGGTAATCGGGGAAATACAGTGCGAATGTTTCTGCGCTTGTTGCTTTTTGCGTCGGTGCTTGGCGCCGGTAGCGCCTTAGCGGTCAGTCCGGACCACCATGAGTTTGAAGCGGCCATCCACGCGCCGTTTCGTGGCGCGTCCGATGAGGCGCGCGCATTTCGATTGTTCTTCAGCTACATCGATGCGATCGACCCGTCGACCGTGGCGTGGCGGCTGGAGGTTCGCTCCCATGACGGCATGCGCCTGCATCGCGAATGGTCGGGCGAGGAGCGGTTGTTCCGCCAGCCGGTCGAGTTGGCCGTGCCGTGGGATGGGCGTGATGACCACCAGCAGGCATTGGCACCTGGGTTTTATCTGGTCCGCATGACGGCGATGTCTGGCGAACCAACGGCGATGCGCGCCATTGCCGGTACCCTCGATCAGCGCGTGGCGACGGCGTTGGCCAACGCATCCGAAGCTATTGTGCAGGAATGGGAAATTCATGTCGGTGCGCCGGCCAGGATCGCGATGCCCGCGTTCCGCGCTTTGCCGGTGGGTGCGCGCGAAATCAACTCAGCTTCGCCCGCGGGTACGCTGCCGTACACGGTGTATCTGGGCAATCTGCACACACAAAGCAACGACTCCGATGGTGGCGGTGATGTATCCACGTGTTCCGGTTCGCAGGGCGCGCAAACTGGCGCATTTGGTCCGGCCGCCGGATTTGACTACGCGCGCAATCATGGTCTGGATTACTCGGCCGCCACCGAGCACAACCATTACTTCGATGGCTCGTCGGGCACCAATGCTTCCGCCATTCCGGCAGTGGCGATCGCGCGCTATCAAGCCGGGCTGACGGCGGCCATCGACAGCAATACCGCGCACCCGGAATTTTTGGCGCTGTATGGGATGGAATGGGGCGTGATCAACAATGGCGGCCACATGAACATCTTCAATTCCAATGAATTGTTCGCGTGGGAATTGAATGGCAGTGGCCAGTTGATTGGCGATGTATTGACACCCAAGAGCGACTATCCGGCAATCTACGCGACGATGCTGGCCAGGAATCTGATCGGTCAATTCAATCATGCATCTTCATCGACCCAGTTTCTGGTTGGCGGCAATGCCCTGGGCTACAGCGCTGACGGCGATGCGGTGATGGTGTTGGCTGAAGTGCAGAACACCTCGGCGTTTTCCAACAACACGACCGAAACCGAAACCGGCCGCAGTCTTTACGAGAGCGCCTACAAGAAGATGCTGGAAAGCGGTTTTCATGTGGCTCCGGCCACCAATCAGGACAACCATTGCGCCAACTGGGGCGCGAGTTGGACCAACCGTACGGCGGTGCTGATCGCCGATACCCTGCCGCTGACCCGCGCCAATTTTCTGGACGCGTTGCGCGCGCGCCGCGTGTTTGCGACCAGTGACAAGCAGTCGCAGATCATCTTTACCGCGAATGGTCACCTGATGGGCGAGCGCTTCGACAATACCGGCGCGCTGAATTTCACGGTCAATTTTGCCAACACCGCCGGACGCGCAGTGGCGCAAGTGCAGATTTTGGAGGGTGTGCCTGGTCGCAACGGCACGGTAACGGTCCTCGCCAGCACGCCCACGCACAGCTTTACGCCAAGCGTGGGCGCGCATTTCTATTACGCGCGCATCGTGCAGGACGACGTCGACGGCAAGATTCTGTGGTCGGCCCCGATCTGGGTCAACCAGTTGCCCGGCGCAGATATCACTGCGCCTACGGTATCGGCCAGTGAGCAGGGCACGCGCGATGTGATCGCGTTGCAGGCGACCGCCAGCGACAACGTCGGCGTCATCGCGGTAGCGTTCTATGTCGACGACATCTTGCGTGGCCAGGATAACGACGCCCCGTATCAGCTCGATTTCGATTCAACGACACTGAGTAATGGCACCCACACTCTGATAGTGCGCGCCAGCGATGCGGCGTTGAACGAAGGCGTGTCTACACCAGTGCAGTTTGTGATTGACAACACACCACTGCCGCCAGGGATCTTCCTCGACGGATTCGAATAAGTGTGGGTGGAGGCAGCGCGATGTCGGTGGACTGGGTTGCGCCAGAGTACAGGACCGCACTTCGGTCGGCGTCGCTGCTACTCCGGCTTGACTACATTCCGTCGGGCAGATCATTCACCCGGGCCACAAAGCTGCCGCGAGACGTGCCGAGAAATACGGCGATGCCGCCGCCCGCTGCCAAATTGATGGCGAGTTCTCCCGATTCCCGGAGCTCAGCCACGCCGGACGAAAAATCGGTAAAGCTCAGGCCGCCATCCCGGCTGCGTTCCAACCGCGTGCCTGATTCGATGTTGCCACGGCGTGAGACGTAAAGCGTTTCGGCATCGCGCGGATCACAGGCAAGATCGGCAATCAGGCTGCCTTCCACACCGACCGCACGCCAAGAGTCGCCAGCATTTTCCGAGCGGAACACGCGCGACTTCCAATTGCCGAGCGTGGCGCCAAGGTACACGATGTCCGGTTTGACCTCGCTGAAACACAGGCGCAGATCACTCAGCACCGCAGGCAAGCCGGCGGAAGCATCACGCCAGGTCGTGCCGCCATCTTCGGAGCGCAACACGCGACCATTTCGCGCGCTGGCAGCATCGTCGAAGCCGGCGAGCATGCGCACGGCCCCGTTGTGCTCTATCAATTCGACATCGCCAATCACGCCGGCGCCAAAACTTTCATACACCTTGGTCCAATGCGCGCCGCGATCCTGCGATCGCCAGAGTGTGCCTTCGTTACCCACGCTGGCGCCACGATCGGAACCTGCCAGCACGATGAGATCTGGATCGATGGTACTCAAGCGAATCGCCTTGATGTCGGTTTCGTACATCGAACCCTGATCCGGCCCGAGTGCACGCCAACTGCCAGCGGCTGAGCGAACATACAAGCCTTCCGGCGCGACGCTGGATGGACCACCTGAAACCGCATAGAGCGTGCCATCGTTGGCAAAGCGCACGCTGTTGAAGCGGGTCGCGGGCAAGCGCTCCACGCTCCAGCTTAAACCCGCGTCGATTGAAGAATAGACCGCACCGCTGTTCAAACTGGCCACCGCAATGGCGAGGTGGCGGTCATCGAATGGATCGATCGCGAGTGCGCGCACATTCAGTGCATGGATTCCTTGCGCCGCGATATCGAAATGCAGTCCAGCATTACGCGACAATTTCACCGCCTGGCCGATGCTGCCGATAGCGACACGATCGCCCGATCCAGGCCGAAACCGAACCGAGCGAACCGACATCGATTCGGTGCCTGAAACCGCCAATTGCCAGCTCTGGCCGCCATCGTGGCTGCGATGCACGCCGCTGCCATCCGTTGCAACCAGGATCAGATTGGGATCCGTCGGCGCAATGGCAATCGACTCGACTGCCAACAGCGGCCAGTTCGCCTGGTGCAGCGGCATCCAACTGCGTCCGAAGTCCTCGGAAACGTATACGCCGAAATCTTGCTGGCCCAGCCGAATGCCGCCCCCCACATAGAGCCGCCGGCCGCCGAACGCCGTGCTGCGTATTGGGCGGTTGGGCAGACCGCTCGAGCGCTGTGTCCAACTGGCGCCGGAGTTCTCGCTGGTCCAGACCTGGCCACCGCCAAAGTCGCCGCCAAACACCGCCACCATGCGCCTCGGGTCGAGTGGATCAAACGCGATTTCGCGACAGCTCATCGGCTGGCTCATCGGCGGTGTGCGATTGCTCCAGGTGTGGCCCCCGTCGCCGGAACGCATCACGTTGACCGGCTGGGTGCCCTGGGCGTCGGTGATGCCCACCCAAAGGACCGAGCGCTGACTCGGATCAATTGCAACATCAAGTACAGCATCGTTGAGACCGATGCCGAGCTCGAGTCGAGTCCATCGTGCGCGTGCAGCAGGGGAATCAATTGCCCCCGAGGTGAGCACTCCGTCACCGGTCGCGACGAACGCCCTGCCATCCGCGGCAAACTCAATATCGTGCACCGGATGCGAAGCCATGCCCGGGACCACACTCCAGCTGGCGCCCTCATCCGTCGAGCGGTACAGCGTCCCGGAGGTGCCCGACGTTGTGTCGATATGTGCCGCGAGCATCAAGGCCCGATCAACCGGCGAATACGCCACATCCACAATGTCGCCACCAACGGGACTACGTTGCAACCAAAGGGTCGCGGCTGAACTGGCGACCTGCGTCTGCATCGGCACGCGAATCGCGGTGGCAACTTCGGCGCGAGTCGGCGAAGTCAGACACAACGCGCAGAGCATCAGCAAGCACTGCACATAGCGCAATACGTGCACATGATCGGCAGCGCGGATATTCTGCATCCGATCTATCGGGCAAGGTGAGGAACCAGGATGCGGCAGCATATGCGGGCCATGAGTTGCGAAGATGTCCGGACATACTTGCAGCGGCCGATTGCCACGGCCTGGGGCGGAATCTGAAATGCGTCTGCGAGATTTCTCAAACTGCGCGCGCGCCAGAGTTTTCTCGCCCACGGGTTTGTGGCCACTGGTGCGTCCCCGGCGTCCAGCCGGTTGGATCTTGCTGAATTCAGCGGCGGCACAGCGATGAGGTTGCTGATCGTTGAAGACAATGCACAGCTTGTGGCTAACGTTTTCGAATATTTCGAGGCGCGCGGCCACATCATGGACGCCGCGCCGGACGGACTGACTGGCCTGCACCTGGCAGTGAGCCAGGACTACGACGCCATCATCCTGGATTGGATGCTGCCGCGGATTGACGGCCCTACCCTGGCGCAGCGACTGCGCATCGACGCCGGCAAGCGCACACCGATCATCATGCTGACCGCGCGCGATGAGCTGTCCGACAAGATCAGCGGGTTCCACGCCGGCGTTGACGACTATCTGACCAAACCGTTTGCGCTGGCGGAGCTGGAAGTGCGGCTGCAGGCGCTGGTCGCGCGCAGCAAAAACGTGCTTCCGCAGTTGCGCACTCTGCAGGTTGAAGACCTCAGCATGAACCTCGACACGCTCGAGGTCAGTCGTGGCGGCATCTCGATCAAGCTGTATCCGGCTTGTCGCAAACTGCTGGAATGCCTGATGCGCGCGGCGCCGGCAGTGGTGTCACGCGAGCGGCTGGAGCACGCGGTGTGGGGCGACTCGCCGCCCGATTCCGACATGTTGCGCACGCATCTGTATGAGCTGCGACGCGCGGTTGACGCCGCGCACGCCAGCAAACTGATCCATACCACGCCGCGCATCGGCTACCGCATAGGAGCGGCTACATCGTATGAATCGTAGTCTGCGCTCACGCATCGCAATTGGCCTCGCTGGCTATTCGTTGTTGCTTGCCCTGAGCGTGATAGGGGTGGGCTATTCGGTGCAGGAATCGCTGGAACAAATGCTTTGGCATGCACAACTTGATGGCGAGATGGCAGCTTTTGTGCAGCGACGGGCGCGGCAACCGGACGCCACGCTGCCGCAAAGCGGCAAGCTGCGAACCTATGTGGTCGGACCGGGCGATGTGGGCCGGGATCTAGTGCCCCAGGCGTTGCTCGAGCTGCGTCCAGGGCTACACGATGACATAGAGATCGACGGCTTCGAAGCGGCGGTGATGTTGCGTGAGGTCGGCGAGCAGCGTATCTACATGCTGATTGATATTTCCACGCTCGAAGACGAGGAGCTTTCAATTGCTCGCGTACTGATCGTCTTGAGTCTGTTCGGCGCAGGCGCACTGGTGCTGGTGGTGTGGTGGTTGTCCGGGCGGCTGATGCAGCCGGTCAGCGAACTGGCCAACTCGGTCGATCGGCTGCAACCCGGAGCGCCGCAAGCACAACGATTGAACGTCGTGACTGGATCGACATCCGAGGTCGATTCGATTGCCAACGCAATGAACCGGTTGCTCGATCGTGTTGACGAACTGATTCAGCGTGAACGCGACTTCGTCAACAATGTGAGTCATGAGTTGCGCACTCCTCTGGCGGTGATCAGTGGAGCCGTGCAGTTGGTTGAACAGCAGACCGGGTTGCCGGAGCAGGTGCGCAGGCCATTGCGGCGCATCAGCCACAGTGCACAAGAGGTGGGGCAACTCATCCACCTGTTGTTGGTGCTGGCCAAGTCGCCCGAACGCATTGGCGAAAGCGCTGAGGAATTCTCGCTGGACGAGCTGCTGCCAGACATTCTGAGCGACCACCAGCATTTGATACGTGACAAAGCGTTGCAGATCGAATTGGGATTGCTCAGTGCCGGACGCTTGAGTGCACCGCCGGGCATCGTGCAGATCGCGATCTCCAATTTGCTGCGCAATGCGATCGAGAACAGCGACCGCGGACGGATTCAGATATCGGTGGAACCCGCTGGAGTAGTGCGCATACAGGACAGTGGACACGGCATGACGCCCGAGGAGATCAGTCAACTCTACGCGACGCTGGCGCGCAGCGGCGAGCGCAGAGGCGGTCAGGGTATCGGGCTGGCGCTGATTGCACGCATCTGCGAACACCTCTCGTGGCGACTCGAGGTGCAGTCCACGCACGATGCGGGCACGCTCATGATTCTGGATCTGCGCCAGAGTCTGATCGCGGGCGGTGACTAGCCTGTGCCTCCATCGGGTACTGCGCGCACCAGCCACAGACCGATGCAACGCTTCGCAGCGCGAATGCATTTAACGCTCGACTAACCACTGTCCGACATTCCCCCGACGCGTGCCTGCGTACAAAGGCAGCGAAGTCGATCGCGCCTGTGCCATCGACACGCACTGTATGCGCCGGATGCTCAGCCCCCTCGATCCCATCATTCACCCGCACGATCCGTTTAGCGAATCGCCCGTTACGCGCGCTCGCTTCACGGCTGCGTTGCCGTCGACCGCTGCAGACGCGGCCAAAAACATCTATGTCGGCCACCTCATTTTGCCACTGCTTTTCGCCGCCGTACTGCTGTTCTGGCTGGAGTATTTGTCCGGAAACCGCTGGATCGCCGACCAGATCTACGCCTGGGAAGGCGGGCAGTGGCTGTTGAAACGGCATGTGATCACCAGTCGGTGGATTCATCCCGGCGGCAAATACCTGAGTCTGGTTCTGTGGTGCGCAATCTTTTGGGTATGGTGGCAAAGCAAGCGCACTCACGCTCTGGCGGCGATGCGACGAGCACTGACCATTTTGCTGTTGTCGACTTTTTTGGCTACGTGTCTGGTGACCGCACTTAAATCGCTGATCGCGATGGATTGCCCGTGGGATATGCAAGCCTACGGCGGCTTGCGGCCGTATTTTGGTTTGTTCGACTTACGTCCCACCGGGCTTCGCTCTTCGGGCTGTTTCCCTTCCGGCCATGCCAGTGCGGGTTATGCCTGGGTAGCGCTGTATTTCTATTTCTTGGTCACTGCGCCGCGCTGGCGCTGGCATGGCCTGACCCTGGGTCTTTTGCTGGGCGCGGTGTTCGGCATATCCCAACAGTTGCGTGGTGCCCATTTTGCTTCGCATGATGTGGTCGCACTGCTGGTGTGCTGGTTGACAGCGCTCGCGTTGCATCTGGCAATGCGCCCGCGCGCGGCAAGGCCGCGGCGATGAGCATGAGCGCACTGGGCAATCGGCTGCGCCAATGGCGGCCCGAAATCAGCATCGAAGCGCTGACTCTGCTGACCTGCGTCTATGTTGCACTGACTTGCAATGTGTCCTTCTGGAGCAGCGCATTGGATGGACGGCTGCTCGCCACCGCGGGCACCTGGCGGTTTGTTCTCGGCACGTTTGTCGCCATGTGCGGTCTGCATTTCGCACTGCTGATCTGCGTGGCCAATCGCTGGATCATCAAGCCCATGCTTGGTCTGGTTCTGCTCGTGACAGCGACCGCTGCGTACTATCAGGACCACTTTGCGGTATTCCTCGATGCGGACATGGTGCGCAATGTTTTGCACACCGAGTACCACGAAGCGCGCGAGCTGATTTCCTCGGGGTTTATCCTGCGCGTGCTGTTGCTCGCGTTGCCACCGATCCTGATTCTGTGGCGAGTGCGCATAGTGCGTCGACGCTGGACGCAGGCGACCTTGATCCGTGTGCTCAGTCTGTGCGGCGCGATCGGCTTGTCCGCAAGCGGCATGCTGTTGGCATTCCGCGAGCTGTCGACGCTGATGCGCACCCACAAAGAGGTGCGCTATCTGGTCACGCCGGGTAACTATCTGTACGCCGCCGCCCAGGTGCTCTGGTCCGATGTCAGGCAGACGCAGCAAGTGTTAACGCCGCTCGGTACCGATGCACGAGTTATAGGCCGAGGCAAAGCAGCGCGGCCACGTCTACTCGTCATTGTCGTCGGTGAAACCGTGCGCGCCCAGAACTGGGGGCTGAACGGTTATGCCCGCGACACCACGCCCCAGCTGCGTGCACTGAACGTAATCAATTTCAGTGACGCGCGCTCCTGTGGCACCGCGACCGAAGTGTCATTGCCCTGCATGTTCTCCGCAATTGGCAGGCGCGACTACGACGAGGCGCGCATCCGCAGTCAGCAGTCGCTGCTGCATGTACTCCAGCACGCTGGAATCCAGTCTCTATGGCGTGACAACCAGACCGGCTGCAAAGGGGTTTGCGCGGGCCTGCCGTTCCAGCAATGGAGAGACGCCAAGGTGCCTGACCTGTGCCAGAACGGCGCCTGCTACGACGAAATTCTGTTGCACAATTTGCAGAACGACATCGATGCCGTCGGTGGCGATCTGGTCGTGGTGTTGCATCCGCTCGGCAACCACGGCCCCAGCTATTACGCGCGCTACCCCAAACGCTTCCGGCGCTTCACGCCCACCTGCGACAGCGCCGAACCCGGCGATTGCAGCAGCGACGCATTGGTCAACAGCTACGACAATGCGGTTTTGTACGGCGATCATTTCGTAGCGGAGACGATCGGCCTGCTGCAGCGTCAAACCAAGCACGATACTGCCCTGATCTACGTTTCCGATCATGGCGAATCGCTCGGTGAGCACGGTCTTTATCTTCACGGCATGCCCTATGCAATCGCACCCGATCAGCAAACTTCGGTGGCGATGGTGGCCTGGCTCAGCGCGGGCCTTGCAGCCAGCTCCGGTGTCGATGTGGAATGTCTGCGCGAACGCAGCTCGCGGCCCGTCGCTCACGACGATCTGTTTCACAGTACGTTGGGATTGCTTGACGTACAGTCCCAGGCCTACGAAGCCCAGCTTGATCTGTTCAAGCCCTGCCGCTCAAGGTGAGCGCCGCCAGTGCGCCATTGCGCGCACGTTACCAGCGCCCGCCGCACAATACTGCGTCTGCACGGAAACCGCCGTCGAGCGACGTGCATTCCAACATGGCATACGCCTTGGAGCGCGGCGACATCAAACACTTTGGGGAACCTCTAGAAACCCCCTGCGCGATCCGATTGTCGCGTTGCGCGGTGCTCGGTCGCTTCCGGCATCCGGCAATTGCTCCCTGCATTGCCCTACCTCCGGCATCCATGCCGTCGCCTCGGCAACCGCTCCTGCGTTGCCAGACCTTCGTCCATCCATGGACTCGTGCCTCTGGCGACACTTACACATCCATGTGTCGCGCAACGCAGGAGCAGTCGCCGACGAGTCCATGGATGCACAGGAGCAGCCGCTCCGTGCGCCTTGCACTCGAACCGCACAGGCGGTTTCTAGAGGTTCTTTTTGGCATCATTTAGCGTTACCCATTTGCGCTGCGCGCATGTTTCCGCCGCCGATCTGCGAAATATCCTAGACGAAAACACGGAATCTCCCAGGGTGTTCAAGACCGGGCCCCTGTTAAGGTGAAGCCGTCACCCAGGAATCATCATGTCCCGACTGAGTTTGATTTTCGCTCTAGTTCAACGCACGTTGTGCGGCATTGCGATCTGGGTGGGTGCGACCCATGCCGCCACGGCGCAGGAAATCTGCGGCCTGGCCAGTGTGCAGTACAACCTCATGCACAGCGACGGGTTTGAATCCGCGTCGGGATTGAGCGTGTCCGCTGTCGCGAGCGACGCTGCGGGCGACGGCGCGGCACCCGCTGCAAAAACCAAGGCGCCGCCGCGCGTGCCCTTCGATTTGGGTAAGCCACTTGGCTACGCGCCCAGAATCGCGAAGGGCATTACGCCCACGATCACCATCGTTTCCCCAAGTGATGGCGCTACCCTGCCCGGCCGCACTTTTGAAATCCGCGGCACCTTCACCGGGCCGATCAACACCGGCGTATCGATCAACGGTTCGCCTGCACGCACGTTCGGCACTCAATGGGTGTCAACGCCGATTCGGCCACCGGCCGGACCCTTCGTCATCAACGCAGTGGCCACCGCCTATGATGGCATCATGGCAAACGTGTCTCGCAGCGTGACCGTGGGCAACACCGTTCCTCTGATCGAACTGTT
>Ga0163147_10000156_pt1 | contig 98376 bp, 92 predicted proteins | sample OliLakLV19MP6G1_FD_148597 | JGI IMG/M metagenome (GOLD analysis project Ga0163147, IMG submission 148597) | Freshwater microbial mat bacterial communities from Lake Vanda, McMurdo Dry Valleys, Antarctica- Oligotrophic Lake LV.19.MP6.G1 | ecosystem: Environmental > Aquatic > Freshwater > Lake >... | reverse complement strand
CAAAGAATTGCGGGCTGGTATAGGCGCGCCCTTCATCGTCGGTGAGAAATGTTTTGAGTCCGAAGTCGAAACCGCCGCTTTTACCCGTGCGGGTTTCGGGGATACTCATGGTTTCCTCAACGCTGAAGACCACTCATAGTCTGCCCACACTATCGCGTTTGACCGTCAACGTCTTGATTTCGCCCAGCATTGGGCGATGTTGAACAAACCGATAGGTCACGCCTTCAATCTTCAGGCTCGACCGCGCTCGTGTGTACTTCTCATTACGCTTAACTTCGTTCTGATCGAAGGACACGAGTTGATAGCCCGACTGCGGAAAGGTGAACGAGGCGTATTTCTTCGCTTTGCGAAACCGCGGACGCCCTTTTGCCAGTTTGTGAAAGAAGCGTTGGTAGGCATCATCCACACGCCAACACACATTCTGGCAGACTTGCGAGTACAGGTCGCGCCACAAAGCGAACCGCGCCGTCTTTCGCAGTTTGAGGACGTGCTTATTCATCGCATTGAGCGAAATGTATTTCTTCGTCAGACGGTAATAACGTCGTTGGAGTGCGATGAAGTGATTCCACACCGTAGACGCAACAAACAGCTTATGCCGCAGCTTCCGATCTTTCTTGTCGGCGCGGAAAAGTCGGTATTTGTACATCTTGTGAAGGGTGATAGAGTCGCTCATGCTTTCGGCGCTCCTACGTCGGGAGTTGGTTGGGGGTGTTTCCGCATCCTCAATCTCCCCTATTATACCCTGTTTCAGCAGAAAAAATACAAGACCGACGCCTTATATCACCATGCCTGAAGGCAGGGGTTTTTACGGCGCTTTTCACATAAATTCTTACTTTCTTTAGCCGATTCACCTAACTGATAACCCTCCGTTTATCAGTTACCGCCAATGATGACCACGCTTAGACTGTGAGCAACCATCAAAATTCCTCGCAAAATAAAAGGATGATCCTATGCGTTTTACAAATCGTGTCGTGTTGGTGACAGGCGGAAGTTCAGGCATTGGCGAAGCCGCAGCAAAAGCCTTTGGTAAAGAAGGTGCAGCGGTTGCAGTACTGGGGACGACGCCCGGAGAGGTCGAGCGTGTAAAAAACGAAATTATAAAGGCAGGCGGCAAAGCACTGGCAATACTAGCGGATATCGCTCAACCTGAAGAAGTCGAACGCGCAGTCCGCGAAACTGTCGAGACATTTGCACGGCTTGATGTCGTTTTCGCCAACGCAGGCATCAATGGGGTGTGGGCGCCTGTCGATGAATTAACGCCCGAAGAATGGGACAAAACACTCGATATCAATCTGAAAGGTACATTTTTGACGGTGAAATACGCCGTCCCCTATCTCAAAAAAGACGGCGGCAGCATTATTATCACATCGTCGGTCAATGGTACACGCATGTTCAGCAACACGGGCGCAAGCGCTTACGCCAGTTCTAAAGCCGCGCAGGTCGCTTTTGCCAAGATGATCGCCCTCGAATTGGCGAAGCACAAAATTCGTGTCAACGTCATTTGTCCTGGTACGATTGGCACCGATATTGAATCGAGCACCGAAAGACTCAATTTGGGAACAGCACAAGAACCAGTCGCGTTTCCCAACGGCAAAATCCCGTTGACAGATGGTGATCCTGGCACATCCGAAAATGTGGCAGATTTAGTCTTATTTCTGGCATCCGACGCCGCAAAACATGTTTCGGGAACAGAAGTGTGGATCGACGGCGCACAGTCGTTGTTACAAGGGTAAACGAGATACGATGACGAGCAAACAGGCTGTGAGTAATCCGATTATGATGGCACGACCGCCCCAACGCAGCACCTGTGACCGATAATCGCGTGTCAGCATCAGGCGCAAAATTTCGGCGAGCGTCAGGGTATTCAAGACCGCGATAGGCGAACTGACAGCGCCTCTTAAAATCAAGTACATGGGCATGCCCATGTAATAGAATGGCGCTTGGGTGAAATCGACGACGTTATAGGTCAGCGTAAATATCCCGATGACAGACGGCAACCAAAAACGTACGTCTTGTGCGATTGCCAGCAGACTGAGTACTGCGCCGGGATATAGATAACGGTCGCGCATTTGCGTTGCCAGCACAAATAAACCCCAATACAAAGCGGCTCCCCACATAAATTCTCGTCGTTCCCCGCTATGGCGCCAAATCGAGATACACACCAGCAGCGTGTTCGTGCCCAGCAGCAAAAAGCCGATTTGTTTGTAGGTGAGTGACCCCAAAGCAATTTCCGAATCCAAGCCGAATGCATTCGGATCGCCAACGATCAGCCGCTCGTGCAGCAACCAGATATTGGAAGCATTAGCGGTCTTGAGTGGATACCGATCCACCGACGTTGTATAGGGCGCAAACGTACGACTGAAGCCGCTTTCGAGGATAAACGGCATCAAAATGACAAATCCCACCACCCCAGCGAGCGTGACACCCATCAGGAGCTGACGCGCACCGTACCGTCGCCATGTCAGCAGTACCAGCAGCGGTAGGATAACGACGGTTTGAAACTTGACCAACATTCCGACTGCGAAGAAGAACCATGCGGCGCGGGGTTTTTCTTGATTCAACGCGATAAGTATCAAAACGACCATCAGCGTATAGATCGAGTCGCTCTGTCCCCAGAAAGCCGTCGTTACAATCATGCCTGGAAACAAACTCAACGCAAGCGGAATCACCCATCGCAGTACACGCCGGTGACGCAGCCACACCAAAGCGACAACGATCAGTCCTAATTCCGCCGCGACTGGCACAACGCGATACACGGGTAAAATCGCCGGATCAGTATCGATATACGGCGTCATCCGCCGAATAGACTCGGCAATCGTCAATACCATTGGAAACAATGGGGGATAATCGCTGTTTGTCAGTTCATAAAGATTGAATATGCCACTATCCACCGTGATCAGCGCCCATGATTGGTTGGTGGCGTGGTCAGTTAATTTTCCTAGTTGATCAATATTCCATAAACGGGCGTAACAGGCGATGAATAAGATGGGGAAGAAATACCACATGCGCTGTAGGCGTAGCAACCAGTGCTCGATAGTGGAGAGAGAGGGATGCCACACGTTATTTGGGCGCGCGATGGGGTTCATATACAAATCGTTGGTAACAGAAGAACCAATAAAAAAAGCGAACCTGTATTAGGTTCGCTTTACTATCGGAGCCGATGGGATTCGAACCCACGGTCTTCGCCGTGACAGGGCGACATGTTAACCGCTACACCACGGCTCCTTAAGTGAGATCAGTATACAAATCCGTCTCTCGCCTGTCAAGACCGATTTTCGATTACACACCTGTTTATAGCAGCATAGGTCGAGTCCATGCCGACACAATTCATGCGTAAGAATGCGTTCTCTCTCGCGTCTGAGTTTTCGTGCCGAATGACGCGCATTTTGGAGATTGACGAAACCCCCGCCATGCACTAGCATGTCACTCTCTTTTTTAGCCAATTTTCCCCGCCATTTGTCCCCACGCGAAGGGTCACAAACGGCGGTGGCAAGTGAGAATTGGAGCAGTTTCCAATGTACGCAATTATTCGCACAGGTGGACGGCAGTTCCGTGCCGAAGTCGGCAAAATGGTCGATGTCGAACGGATGCCCAACGCTATTGATGAACAGGTTCAAATTAACGAAGTGCTGCTTATCAGCAATGGTGAAAGCACAGTCGTTGGTCAACCTACAGTGAGCGGTGCAGTTGTTACGGCGACAATCGTCGCCCAGTATCGCGCCAAGAAAGTCATTGTGTTTAAGTATCGTCAGCGCACGAATTTTCGTCGTAAACGTGGTCACCGTCATTACTACACGCGGCTGCGGATCGACGACATCTTGGTTTAGGCGGACGGGGGATATTGAGAGATGGCGCATAAAAAAGGTGGCGGGTCTACCCGCAACGGTCGTGATAGCAGCGCACAGCGTATGGGCGTCAAGCGTTTCGGCGGGCAATATGTAATTCCAGGCAATATCATCATTCGCCAGCATGGGACAAAGTTCCACGCGGGCTTGAACGTGGGTATCGGCAGAGATTACACCTTGTTCGCGGTCGCTGAAGGTTACGTTGTGTTTGAATTCGCGCCCGGTGGTAAAGGTCGCAAGCAAGTCAGCGTGTATCCCGAACTGCCCAATCGCAAGCCTGTCACCATCGTGGAAAGCACGTCCGGCGCAGACTAAGCGTGAAGGCGGGTCGACTCACGCACAAGTGAGGGTCAGACCTCGGAAAGTAAACGACAGTGAAAGAAAATATTCATCCAGTATGGTTCACCGACGCGGTCGTGACATGTGCATGTGGCAACACATGGACAACAGGCGCAACCGTCAAGGAAATCCGCACCGATATTTGCTCCAATTGCCATCCGTTCTACACGGGCGAACAACGCATCGTGGATACGGAAGGTCAAGTCGATCGCTTCATGAAGCGCTTGCAAGTGCTGAATGACCGCCGTCAAAAGAGCGAAGAACTCGAAGCAGCAAAGACGCCTACCAATTTACCGATCGCTCAGTTGGGCATCGAAAAACGGTATGTCAATCTGCTCGCGGAAAACCAGATGGAAACAGCAGGCGATTTTATTGCGCGTCTGGAACAAGGCGGCGACGACTCCATCCTCGAAATTCCAGGAATTGGTCGCAAGGTACTGAGCGATGTCAAGCGTGCGCTTCGTGCGCGCGGCTATGAATTGCCCTCCGGCACGGTTGAAGAACCCGCACAATAATCAAAGTGCTGCCCAGGTTGAAAGCAGGTAGGAACATTCCTACCTGCTTTTCTTTTTGAATTTTTACGCCTAAACTGAATAAAAAAGGATGATTTAGTGATGATTCACCGTGCCGGACGCATTGAAGTCATCTGCGGCAGCATGTTTTGTGGCAAGACCGAAGAATTGATCCGCCGTGTCCGCCGTGCTGTCATCGCGCGCCAAACCGTGCAGGTCTTTAAGCCTGTCCTCGACAACCGTTATCGTGAAGATTCAGTCAACAGTCACACCGGGCAAAATTATGCCGCCCAGGTCGTCAATGCTGTCGATGATATTCCCAAGCTTGTTCGTCCAGATACCACCGTTCTTGCCATCGACGAAGTGCAGTTCTTTGAACTATCGATTGTATCGCTGATCGAAGCGTTGGCTGACCGTGGCATCCGTGTGATTTGCGCGGGCTTGGATATGGATTTTCGCGGCGAACCGTTCGGCGCGATCCCCGAACTTATGTGCCGTGCCGAAGAAGTGACCAAACTCCATGCAATCTGCGTCGTTTGTGGAGAATCCGCCAGCCGCACGCAGCGCCTTGTCAACGGCAATCCCGCACGTTACCACGACCCGATCATCTTGGTCGGTGCGCATGAAGTCTATGAGGCGCGCTGCCGTGAACACCATGAAGTGCCACGTCATCAGGGCGAATTGCAAACATCGTATCTGGAAGTGTGACCACATACGAATTTCACAAAACGACTTGACACGATCCATAGACACGGATAAGCTAGAATTGTTTTGCATCGCTAAACAATTTTTCATGTATATCGCGGAGCTTCAACCATGGGCGTAGCAACCGTAAGTTTAGCCCCATCCTCCCCCGCCGCAAGCAGCCAATCGAGCTTATGGTTGCGCAGTCGTCGTTGGGATTTACTCTTCATCACCTTCAGCGTCATCTTCGTGCCATTGCCCTATATCGTATATCTGATTTTGATTCAGTTCGGTGTCGAAGCCGATGTCGGACGTAATGCTGTCAATGGCTTTGTAGCAATCGCCGTCGGCGGACCGCATATGATGTCGACCTTCCTGCGTACCGGGCTGGATAAAGATTTCAACAAGCGTTATCCCATGTTGATTCGTTCGTCGATTATCATTCCGATCATCGTCGTCTCGCTGGCATTCCTCAACCTCAATTTGCTGCTCACGGTGTTCTTCGGCTGGGCAGCGATGCACGTTTTGCATCAGGTCACATACATCGTCGAACTTTATAACCACAAACAAACCACTTATGTGCGTAAAGGCAGCGCCGTCTCGATGCGTGCCCGCATCATTGATTACGCGGTCATTCTGACTTGCCTGTTCCCATTCGCGGCGCTCAAGATTAGTCAGGGCAGCTTCGACATCGGCACCAATGATCTCGCCTCGGTGATACCCGATTTCTTTGAAGCAACCTGGTTCTTCGTCATCATGAGCGCGATTTTCGCGGTAGCAGCCACGGCGTTCATCGTCAAAACCGCTCAGGAATATCGCAACGGCATTCTCAACGTGCCAAAAACTGTCTTCATCATCTTCACTGTCGCGGTCGCTTTCACCATTCCAATGCTGGACAACCTTGATACAGCGTTTCAAGGCTTGAATACATGGCATTCGTTCCAATATCTGGCGATCACGTTTTACATCATCAAGATTCGTCAGCAAATGGGCGAACTCGATAAGAACGCGCCGATTGTCGCTCGTTTCGGCAAAGGCAAGGACTCGCGCGGATTATTCCTGCTCAGCACACTCATGCTGGTCGGGTCGATCACGGTTTTCATCGTCGTCTATCTGGTCGCGCCTGTCGTGCGTCCAGGCATCGATAGTAATCTTCACTTCGATATCGCTTATTACACCGCGATTTTGTCGTTCCTGTGGATTCATTACTATCACGATCACTTCTTGTTCACCGATTTTGAAGCGCTTGACAAAGCCTATACCTCCGCCACGTAAGTTCGTCTCGAAAAATGCGCTACAATCCGGCGTGAACTTATTTTCTCACGCCGGATTTTTATTTGTATGATGCGACGCGCGCCTTTACTTGCTTTTGCAGCATTCGTGCTGCTCACACTGATATTTTTCGGCGTGCGCCTCCACGCGTTGAGCATTTTCCCGCCTTTTATCGACGAAGCCTTTCATATTCACATGGCAGAACGCATCCTTGCAACTGCCAGCCCGCTCGAAATGCTTGGCGAAGGACGCCAATTTACCGCGTGGTACTACTTGCTGTTTCAACCGTTTGCCGCTGATCCTATCTGGATCGCGCGCGCCGCCACCGTGATCGCATCAACCCTTACGTTTGGTGCTTTTCTCACACTTGCTCGCCAGGCAAGCGGACTTCACGGCATGATCCTGACCGGATTACTGCTGATCCTTAGCCCATTTCATTTATTCTTTGAACGATTAGCACTTGCAGATAGCATCGCGGCATCGACTACTGCCGTCGCCATAGCGATTGCATATCGATTGCGGCGACGGCTCAGCACGCTTGATGCGGTCTTTGTCGGCGTGTGTGTGTTTCTCGCGTTCGGCGCAAAAGTCAATGCGCTGGTCTTTTACGGGATTCCTATCGCGGCTGTTCTCACGCTGCCCGCACGCGGGGTTCGCTGGCGACCGCGGCTTGTGTGGGCGCTGATCGCGCTCGGTATCAGTCTTGGTTTACTGGCACTGTTCGCCTTTGTCGCGTATTCAAGAGGTCTCGGCTTTTACGACGGCTTGATCACGCGCGGAGTCGCGTCGGGGGGCGGCATAAGTTCAGCGGCTGCGCGTCTGTTGAACTCGACGGCATGGGCGAGTGAATGGCTGATCGTCTATTTTGGCATTATCCCGTTTGCACTGCTGATCTGCGCGTGTGGCGTGTTCGTAGTGCGACGTGAGTTTTATCTACTGCTCGTCTTATTCGCGCCAGTCGCGGCAATTTTGCTCAGCGAACGGCAGGATACACGTTTCTGGATAACACCTGTTGCCCTGCTTTTGACCATTGGCGGGATTACACTCGCCAAGTCGAGCACCCGCCCTCCAGCCCGTATTTTGGCATATGGTGGGGTGGCGTTGTTCGCCGCCATCGTTTGGCTGCCGTTCGCAAGCGCATCATGGCAAAATGCGCTGGAAATACCGCTCGCGCAAACCGATTTTCGCCAATACTTGATGGCAGATGGTGCGGGGACGGGCTTTGAACGTGCTTTTGACGCGCTTGATGCTCAAACCGGAGTGACTAGCGTCATTGGCATACTGCCGAACTGTCAGGCATTTCGGTATATGGGCTTGGCGCGCCGTTTCGAGCCTGAAATTATCTGCCCGCCGACACGATCCGATGGGCAAGACCGCGACGCATTGACACAATTGATGCAGTCGAGCCAAAACGCAGGGGTATACGTACTGCTTGATGACGTTCCCTATTTACCTGCCACCGCACCCGGTCGGTTGATCGAGACGATCAGAGTCCAAACACGCGGTTTACAACGCCCAATGCTGCGTTTATTCGATCGCTCACCGTAATCACGAAAAATCTGTACTCACCCACTGCATGGGGTCAACCGGCACACCGTTCACCCATAATTCCCAGTGGAGATGTGCGCCTGTCACACGACCTGTACTGCCAATTGCGCCGATGACCTGTCCTGTTTCGACAAAATCACCCAGATCGACATAGCGCGCAGATTGATGCCAATAGCCTGTATACACGCCCCAACCGTGATCGATTACCGTTGCCGTGCCGCGGATATTTAAATCGTCCGCAAGCACGACACGACCCGACGCAGGCGCTAAAATCGGCGTGCCTGCCACCCCTGCGAAATCCGCGCCTGTATGTACGCGCTCAAATGCGCCGCCGTTATAAGAACGGGTAGACCCGAACGGTGAAGTCATACGTGCGGCGGCAGGCAGCCCCATCGGACCATCGAGATAATGTTCGGTAGAAAACCGCGTCATCGTGTTATTGAGCAACGACAGCTCCGCCGCTTCCGTCGCCGTGTTGAGCAGTTCGTCCAACCCTTCCATCAACCGGATGCGTTCAAACCCATAGCTGCCCACCCCCACCTGTAAATTGACGATAAGCACTGCCGGAATACCGTCCCCGCCTGTCACGCTCAACTCCAACGGATAAATCCCGCTTTCAGTTCCCAACGGCACGCCGATCAACGCCGTGAGCAGCGTATTGTTTTCCTCCGCCGCGATTTGTAACGGACGATCCAGAAACGTCCCGGTCACAGTCGCGGACGCATTGGTACGCGCCTGAAGTTGTACAGTTCGACCTTCGACCAGTACGAGCGGCGAGATATTCAAACTCGTGAGCGGCGCGGGTAAAGACGCGCTCAACTGCGGCGCTTCCACGCCGGGAATCACCAACTGCTGACCTGCATAAATCGTATCTGGGTCGCCGACCGGATTTGCGGTCAAAATCGCGTTCACGGTCACGCCGTAACTGCGTGCGATCAAAAACAGCGTTTCGCCACGCACGACCGTGTGGATCACATTGGCATAGCTGCCGTCATCTTGTGAGTCTACTGGTAAAGGTGAAGACGTGGGCGTAATTTCAGGGGTCACCGCATCGGTTAGCGCGGGCGTTGCCGTCAAAAGCGGCGCGACAATTTCTTCGTTGCTAATCGCCAGGATGAGGACTTGTCCTGCGTAGATCGAATCGCTATCACTAATGTCGTTCCATGTCGCCAAATCATCGAGTGCGACGCCATATAAATCCGCAATCGCACGTAATGATTCACCGGGTTGCACAATGTGAGTTTCGGGAATTTCCGCGCCATTGATCGGGACAAGCAAACGCTGTCCCACTTGCAGACTGTTCGGGTTGAGCAGTCCATTCAAGCGCGCCAATTCATCGATGGTCAATCCGTAACTCACGGCGATCCGGTAGAGGGTTTCACCCCGCTGCACAACATGAATAGTGACGCCTGGCGGCGTGTTTTCTTGACCGATGATCGCAACAATACCGATTGACCAGCACAGCCCGATCACCATAATAACGCGGGCGGCGCGTTTACACCACCTCGTCAAATCGAAGCCGATCCCCAATGTGAACCCGTTCCAACAAACTGACATTCGCTTCGATATAAAACTGTGCTGCCAAACGCGGAATATATGCCGGACGCCACGGCTTCGCAAGCTGTGCATCGACCACACGTCCGTCTTTATCCATCCATACGACCGCAATATTGAACAGCATAAAAAACATATGAATCGTGCTGTTGACTTTGCTCTCGCTGCCCGTGACGAACAACAAGCCTTGATCGTCCGGCAAACTCGCCGTGAACATCAACCCTTTAAGGTGACACAAAAAACTGACACACAACTTCGCCCGCCCCAGCACTACTTCACCAGTTTCGGCGTTACGCAAAACCCGAAAGGGCGCTGTTTCCACGCGATTATTCCTTGTACATTTGCCTTCGGAGGGGCGACCCGGTGAGTCGCCCCCAAACCCTAAACGTTTTTAACGACCGGGGATGACCAAGCGCTGACCGACGTAAATCAGATGCGGGTTTTGAATCCCGTTCGCCTGGACGAGTGCCGAGATCGGCACACCAAAGCGCACCGAAATCAAGAACAGCGTATCACCCGGCAGCACGGAGTAATACACGACGGGTGTCGTCAGCGTCGGCGGTACGACAATCGTTGCGGTTGGCACAGGCGCGGCGCTGGTTGGCAGTGTGGTCGCATCAAAGCGGATGCACTGACCGACATAAATCAGATTGATGTTCACAATATTGTTGATGCGCGCCAGAGAATTGACGGTCGTCTGGAAGCGCGCCGCGATGATACCCAGCGTTTCACCTGGCATCACGAAGTAGCAGCCCGCGAACAAAGTCGGTGTCGGGCGTGGCGTACGCGATACGTTTGGCGTGGCAGTCGGCTGAGGCATATTGGCACTTGCCGTCGCGGTTTGCACCAAGGCAGTCGCGGTCAATCCTAATAACGGATCAGTCGTCGGTGTCAGCGTCGCGGTCAGCGCGGTTGGCGGCGACATCAACGGGATAACCAGCGCTTGACCAACGAAAATCAAGCCTTGTCCATCTAATCCGTTGGCTTGCAAAATTGCCTGAGTCGAACTGTTGTATTGCAGCGCCAATTCATAGACGGTGTCGCCGTACCCAACTGTATGAATCAGCGAGAACGGATACAGAGCCAGATCAACCGTCGCTAACAGGGTCGGCGTCGCGGCAATCACAGCGTCGCTTGCGGTTGCTTCACCTTCAACAGCCGCCGTTGTTGGCGTCGGCTCGATCACAACGGTGGTTGGCGTTTCCGTTGGGATAAGTGTCGGCGTCTCGGTCGGAATGGGGGTCGATGTTTCTGTCGGGATAGGCGTCGATGTTTCTGTCGGGATAGGCGTCGATGTTTCTGTCGGAATGAATTCCGTCACCGCCGCATTTGCTGTTGCGGTTCCAATTAATGCGGTCGCCGTCAATTCAAGACCCGCATTCACGTTGACAGCCGCATCTAGTGTCGCTGTTTCAGTCACACCGACATTCGCAGCAAATGCAGTCGCAGTCTGTTCAAACGGTGAAACTATGCTGGTCGCGGTCGCGTCAAGCACTACATCGGTCATTTCGGCGGTCACTTCAACAATTACCGCAACCGTCGCTGTTTCTGTAGGAACAATTTCAGTCGGCGCTTCCGTCACTTCGACTTCGGCAGTCACTTCGACTTCGGCAGTCGCTTCGGCGTCATCGGTCGCCATGGCATCTTGAGTCGACGCAGCATTGACGGCACTGGTCGTCATCAATGATGCATTATCGAAATAAACGACGTTGTACTGTACAGGCGTCGTCACCGATGACCGCGCCCATACACTGATCGTATCAGCTTCTGCCACCGCTTCGACCGAATACAAGGTGAATTCATCGTAGCGTTCAATCGGCGCTGACCATACGATCAGTGGGTTTTCGCCCGATGACCCGCCTGTTGGATCGATACCAACCTGAACGATCACTCCACCCGGCTCGTTACTCACATCGCGGTCACTGCCACTGCTCGACCACACGTAAGCATTCGCGCTGAAGGTGTAGCTTTCGCTGGGGGTTACACCACTTACGGCTTGATATACACCACCTGAGTGGGTCGAATACCAGGTAAAGAGCTGCTGGGCATCGCCTTCCAGCGAGCGCGGTGAGCCGATCCCGTTGGTTTCGTCGAGTGCGGCATAAAATTCTGGTTGGCTACCAACAAACCAGGGCAGCCAGCCTTCCGCGATTTGAAGCGGCGGCGTACCAGCGATGATGCTGAACGGCGGCTCAAAGCCAGGATTGGTCAGCAGTTCGTCGGCTTGCGCGCCTATCGAAAGGGCGCTCATGCTGACGAGCAGCATCGCCAACAACGCGATCACAAGTGAAGGTGTTCTTGACCGTCTCATAAAACGCTCCCACGCCGGGTTTACCGATGGATAAACAAGAAAAAACGCCCCGCCACAATGTGGCGATAGGCGCAGCAGTGAATACAACTTATGACATCTTGGCGATCATCCGGTCGATAATTTCCAATAACTGCGACGGACCAAACGGTTTCAGAATATAATCGTCATGGTTCGCTGACGCCCGTACCTGAATCAATCGTTCTTCATACTGCGCGCGTGCCGTCACAATGAGCACCGGAATATCGTGCAATGCCGGGGTGCGCTTCATCGTGTCATATACATCCCACCCACTCAAATCAGGCATCATCAAATCGAGCAGTACCAGATCAGGCGCGACCTGTCCCAGCTTTTCCAAACCTTGAATGCCCCCCGTCGCCGCGAAATATTCTACGTCGCGTCGTGAGAGGATCAAGCGGACGAGTTCCAGCATATCGCGTTCATCTTCGATATACAGTACACGCAGCGCCATTGACTGCCAGCCTTTTTTACCCAGTATAGGATGCTTAAACGACATTCAAGCGGAGTGTACCACAGGTTTCACGCCTATCACAAATGAGGTTCAACCGATATACTCAGCCGTTATCAGGAATATCACTACGTACATCCAAGTACGCGACTGCTGTATGGCACATACGACCATTGGCGTTTGTACGATTTATCTCGAATTGCCCGAACTTACGACGCTGAGCGAACGACGCGGCATACTCAGAACGCTTCTCGCTCATTTACACAAGACCTACAATGTTTCTGCCGCCGAAATTGCGCTCGATCACGACTCTGATACGGCTGTCATCGCTGTTGCAGCAGTCTCAAACAGCCGCGCGCACAGCGACTCGGTCATCTCGAAGGTCTTAAACTGGATCGAGCAGCACGCGCATGATGTCGTCGTCACCGATCAAGAAATCGAAATTTTCTAACCATTCACCACCATTTCCGCCATTCGGTAAGGATGCTCTGTGCAGCTTGATTTTCATCTAGCACGTGAACGCTTTTCGAAAGCGGGCATTCCACTTGACTCGCGTGATTTGGCGATGGCACAGCGTGATTTTACGTTGGCGCTGCGCTTGACGACCCTCAACGACCGTGACACAGGCAAACTGGTACTTTCTGCTGCGCTTTACAACCTGTCGCCCCATTTAGGGCTCACAGACGCTGTTTATTCCGAATCGATCACCCTTTCGGTTGGGCTGCACGCTTATCAAATTCGCGCGCTGGTCAACGCCGTCAATGCACCCCCGCATACCTGGAGCGCATTCATCGGCATCACGCATCAACTGTATACCTGTCATCTCGTCAACGATGCGCTTAGCACGGTGCTCGACCCATTAGCACTGCTCCCCGACGGACGCTGGGTCGCGTTTGGTGGCACTCTCCACGTCGATCCGAATGCATATTTTCGGCAACCCGAAACGGCGCTGTTAATGGCGCGGCACGATCACGGTGGGCGTGATGAAATCGCGCTGATCGCGCTCGATGGCACCATCACCATTGTCAGCAATGGCGCAGGTGTTGGTATGCTGCTTATCGATGCGATCCACAGCGCAGGGGGTGCTGCTGCTGCGCTCATCGATACTGGTATGATGCCCGTGGCAGAAACGCTGGAATCGGCGCTTACTTCCGCGATCACGCTGGTACAGACGCGCGTCATTTTGCTGCACCTGGTGATTGCGCTTGCCGATCAACACACGTTTGCCAAGGTGATACAATCGTTCGTTGAACATCTGCCAGCGCATGTCTTTTGTGTCGTCGATTTGAGCGGCATCACCGATGAGATACGTGCGACGCTCGAAGTCACAGCAGCGACGAACATGATCATCGCGTCTGATACACGTGATGCCGTACGACACGCGGTCTCGCTCGCAACGTAAAATAAGGGCAAGCTGTTCATGGCAATCCTGATCGATCATACGACTCGCGTGCTGGTACAGGGAATCACAGGGCGCAAAGGACGCACGTTTGCCGACCAAATGATTGCCGATGGCACGAATGTCGTCGGTGGTGTCACACCGCATAAAGGCGGCGAATGGGGTGTGCGTGGGCGTCCGGTCTTTGACAGTGTACGCTCAGCCGTCAACGCCACGGAAGCCAATACCAGCGTGATCGCTGTCGGCGCGGGTAGTGCTGTCGATGCCATCTACGAAGCGGCGGACGCAGGGATTCATGTGATCGTGTGCATTACCGACGGCATTCCTATGCTCGATATGATGCGCCTGAATGACTCATTACGCGGAAGTGTCACCCGTTTAATCGGTGCGAACGCGCCCGGCATTGCCGTACCAGCGACGGTGAGCGTTGGCATGATTCCAGCGGCGATCACCCAACAGGGCACGACCGGACTCATCGCGCGGAGCGGCTCACTGCTCATGTTCATCGCCGCCGGCATGACCGCGCGCGGCATCGGACAATCGACGGTCGTTGGCATTGGCGCCGACGCCGTTGTCGGTACGAGTTTTATTGAGCTGCTGAGTTTATTCGAGGATGATCTTGAAACGGAGCGAGTCGTCATGCTCGGTGAAATTGGCGGACGTGCCGAAATCGATGCGGCGGCGTATATTCGCGCGCGCATGACCAAACCCGTATATGCACTCGTCGTCGGTCAAAACGTGCCGCGTGGTGTACGTATCGGGCATTCCGGCGCGATCATCGAGCGCGATGACGACACTGCCCAAGCGAAAATGAGCGCCTTACGCGCGGCGGGCGTAGAAGTCGCAGAAAATGCGGATGATTTATACGCGATGCTGCGCTGACTCACCGCCCGAAAAAACTGCAAAAGTTTGTCGCGTCCACGGTGCCGCATCCCGAAAACAACTGCGAAATGCCGAATATACTCGCGCCGCACACCGCGATTACGCCGAGCAAGGCGAAACAGCCGCAGCATGAGACCGGATTGCTGGTAATGCCGCCCAGCAAACCCGTGATACCGCCGAGCAAATTACCCACGATACCAAATGCGCCGCCAAGAATATTGACAGCCAGCAGCAGAATAACGCCGATCACGCAGACAACGCCCAAACCGAGCGCGATCAATACCGCTGACCCGGCATCGATATTTTGCAAGAAGTCCATAATGTTTGTCCTCGATGTTTAGCTGCACACGTCGCCGCGTGTGCTTGTCAGTGACCATGCACTCTCGGCATCCGCGCGCGCGTAGCAGTCGCAAAATACCGTCGGCTCCGACCGCCCCACCCACAGCGCGTAATTGACATTGGTTTGCACACATAACGCGAGTTCACCAGTCGTTGTTATAGCTGGCGTCGAATAGCCGATTCCACGCTGATACGCATCCATCACCAACCAGAATCGCATTTCTTGATCCGGCGCGCTCCCTAACGCGATCACGATCTCGCCTTGCGTCGCCAGTGTAATCACAAAACACGGCGTCAGTGCCAACACAAACACCATCAAGACGCCGACCACCCGTAACATTCGTCGCAGCATACTCGCTTTGCGCGGCACGACGCTCACTTGTTGTTCTGACATTACACCCTCAGCCATACGTCCTTATCGATTTTATGTCGCCAACCGCAGCACTACATGATCATGTGCATCATAACCGACGTGATAAAATAACGGCGCATCACCCACGCCCAGCGCCAGCACGCGCGGCAGCAGTTCAGTCAAATCTTCAACCAGATCGAGCGTGCCAATCTGGTCGCGGGGTATCCAGTGCAGTGTGCCTTCATCGTTCGCTACGACATCACGCGTCGCGCTTTCTCCAACAAACACGAATAAGCCGATCCCCGTGCTATCACCCGCATCGACATTATAAATCGCGCACAAGCGTAAATCTTGCACACTCAAACCAGTTTCTTCGCTGATCTCGCGGCGCGCGCTCATCAATACATCTTCGTCGCGTTCGATATGTCCGCCGACGCCATTATACCGATTAGGAAAAATACGCTTATGCCCAGCGCGTTTCATCAGCAGCACGTCATCGCCATGTGTGATGAACGACAACGTACGCATCATCACCAACCAGCGCCCATCGATGAAATGCGCGCCCTGTTCGCCTGACCCCATGATATTGCCTCGCTCAATTGCCGCCGTCGAACCGACATGATAAGCTAAACGCCATCTTTTGCGACACCAGATGGGCTTGGTTTTATGAGCACTCACTTGCACCTGGTCAATGCGCCACCACCCCACTTGCGCATCGTCCCGACAAACCGTTTATACCCGCACGAAGAACATGACTCACAGCGCTTGATCCCGTTAATCGAGCGCTTGCGCCGCGAGTCGGTCATGATAAATCCGCCGATTGTCGCGCCAATGAACGCCGACGAGACCGATTACGTCGTGCTTGATGGCGCCAACCGCACGACGGCATTTGCTGAACTCGGTTTCCCACATGTACTGGTGCAAATCGCGCGTTACGAAAGCCCTTTTGTGCAGTTGCAGACATGGCATCATGTCGTGTGCGCATGGGATTTCGAGCCTTTCACGGCACACGTTCGTGAAATACCTCAAATCACCATGACCCATGAAGCACACAGTTCCACACCGCTTGCAACATTACGCACGCGGGATAGCGGCGAGTGGCACATCGAAACGACGGCGATTGATCCAGGCTCACGCAATCATGCGCTTGTGCGTTTCGTCAGTGTGTATCAGCGTCACGCAGTCTTACACCGTACCACATTGAATGACCCTGAAAAAGTGTGGGCGACATACGACGATGGCATTATCCTGATTACATTTCCGCCCTATCACCCTACCGATGTCATCACCGCCGCGCGCGAGCGTGCGTTTATTCCACCCGGCATCACCCGTCATATCATTCAAGGGCGAGCGCTGCGCGTCAATTACCCGCTTGACTTGTTAAGCGACCCAGAAACAACGCTCGATGCCAAGAATCGCCAGCTTGATCGGTGGTTTCATCACAAAATCGATGCACGGCAAATGCGTTACTACGCCGAATCAACCTATCAGTTCGATGAATAACAGTTTTTTTGTGCTTAGTTCGCCAATGTCACATTAAAAATCTGTTCTAATTTTTGAACAGACCAACGCGCAAAAACGCGATTCTCTATGTAGGCACGACCAATGGAGCGTCCGTTTGTAGGCATAAATTCGCTGACGCGCCGTTGCGCGTCCCTATACTTGCCCGTTTTCTAGGAAGATTTTCGACATTTTTAGAACGTGCGTGTAATGTGACATTGGCGAATTAGTCACCTGTCAGGATGCTGTAAAAGATTGCATCATCATCGGGTTCGCCAAAATACGGGCGTAAGATGTCGAGTTCTTCCGCTGTTGGGTCAAGAATGCGTACAATTTGCTCGACCGCGCTCACGGGCAGTTCGGGCAAGTTTGCGCAGCGATTGACCACCCCATTTGCCAGCACCCATCCGAAGCCACTTAAGAACTGGATGCGATAGCGTTCTTGTCTAGGATTCATCGCCATCAAAAATACCGGCGTTCCATTGGGGATGCTGCCCAACGCGTCAAAGCCAAGCGCAGGTCCGACACGCACATTGAGCGCATCTTCGCCGCGCGCTTGAATATCGCCCGGACATCCATCCAAAATGCCGTCGATGCGCGCGAAATTGGCGCGTTCGCCCAGTTCGACAAGGTTGCTGTTCGTCGCGCCGACGCGCACACCATACCCCGCAGACAGCGGAATATTGACGCCGTTTGCATGTACGTTTATGACACCTGTGCTGGCGACAACATAGATGGTCTCACCCGTCACCTGCACCGCGAAGTTTCCCGCGATAGTGTCGATGACCGCGCCGCCCGCGATGACTTGGAATATAGTGGGGGTTGTATCGAGCGTGAATGCCATGCGACCACTTACAAGTGTTACCACCACTTGACTATCGCTGTACACGCCTATCCGTGCTTCGCTTTCTGACATGACCAGTGCGCGCAGCGTGATCACCTGTGCGAAATTCAGCCATGCACGCCCATAGCGATCCGTGCGAACGCTGTCTCCATCTCCAAACGCGAACTCAGCCGTCGCGGGCAGCGGCAGCCAGCGTTCAGTACCCGCGCGCTGCACTTCCACCGTCGCTGCGTTGATTCGCAGCACCGCCGCGTAGGAATCAGTCGCTTCTTGCGCTGCAAGCGCGTACACGCTGATCATCAACAGCACAAGTAACAACGTTGTAAATCGTCTCATGTGGATTGGCTCGGCACTTCCATGAAGAATGTGCTGCCTTCTCCTTCCATACTCCGAAACCATACCCGCCCACCGTGCGCTTGCGCGACCGCTTTGACCAAACTCAAGCCTAAGCCCGTACCCGGTATCGACGGGGCAGCACCCGACTTGGCGCGGAAAAATTCACGAAAGATGCTGCGTTGATCTTTTTCGGGGATTCCATAACCTGTATCTTCGACTTCCAGACACAAGCGGTCGATATCCGCGCGCACCGTTATATTGATACTGCCACCTACCGGCGTATACTTCACAGCATTGCCGATCAGATTACTCACCGCCTGCCGCAGCAATTGACGATCCCCGAAGGTCGGCGGCAGGTCATCGTCGATCATTATGTCCACTATCTGCGACTTCGCCTCAGCATCCGATTCTTCCTGGGCCGTAACTTCGCGCACCAATTCACCAAAATCAAACGCCGATTTGAACACAACTGCCCCACGTACCCGTTCCAGACTCAAAATATCTTGAATAATCTGGCGCATTTGTTCGCTGGAACGCTGCATACGTTCCAGCGACTGGCGCACTTTTGCGTCTATCAAGACAGTATCGTCATTTTCCAACAAAAGTTGCGCTGTCACCAGGATATTCGTCAACGGGTTGTTCAAATCATGCGACGCCATGCGAATCATTTGCGTCTTGATCTCACTCGATTGTTCGATCAGCGTTTTTTGCCGCGTCAATGCCTCGTATAAGCGCGCATTTTCTAAACTTGGGGCGATTTCCTCCGCCAGCGATTGCAACATGGCTAACGTTGCCGCACGCACGCGCTTACTGGTGGCGCTCGTCACCGAAAATACAGCCAGCACATGTGCCTGCCATACAATTGGCACCGCGATCTGCGGATGTTCATGGATCAGCCTCGCCGATGCGAACGCGCGGCGCGCGATCGTTTCATCGACGCTGGACGCTTGTGTACTTTCCCATCGGTGCGCCACGCTTTGCACTTTATTATCGTCATCACTCAGCCAGATCACACCCGCACTGTCGGGCATCAAACGACGCAGATCATCAGCAATCGTCGGCAGTACTTTATCCATCGCCATGCGCTGCTGTGACACATCGACCACGCTGTGCAGCAAGAATTCGTTCGCCCGCCGCGCGCTCGCTTCGCGCGCGAAATGTGCCAGCAAAACAACGACCGCTGGAATAGACAGCGCCAGAAGCGCGTCGAACACATCGACCACGACGCGCGACACGCTGAACGTGACCAGCGCGATAATCACCCAGCCAGCAATGAATAGGATGGCAACAGGAAACACCCAGTACCAGCGCACCTGACCATAAATGACGCTGCAGCCGACCGCCAGTATCAAAACGATGACCACTTGTGCCCATTGTGACTGCTCGGACAGCGCATTATTTTGCACCAGCGTTTCTACTGCGTTTGCGTGCAGCTCGACGCCTGCTGTCAGCCTTCCACTGGACGCGGTCGGCACAATGTATAAGTCGGTCAGCGCGGTTGAATTCATCACACCGACAAATACAATCTTGTCTTGATATAACGCCGCGTCGATCTCGCCCGCCAGCACCGCACGCAGCGAGTCGGTTGGGAACAAATCACTTGTTTCTTCGGCGCTGTAAAAATAGTTTGGCATCCACAAACCAAAAGCGTCGGTTTGCAATGTCCGCGAGGATGCAATGGTGACCGTTTTATCACCCGTCGTCACCACTTGATCAATCGCTGACGAAGGGACACGTAAATACGCAATATAGGTCGCAAGCGCCAGCGATAACGCCGTGTTGTTTTCGGCATCGACAAGTGATAGCTGACGACGAATCGTGTTATCTGCATCTGGGTACGCATTGATATAACCGAGCGCGTCCGCCTCATCGAAAAGCAAACGTGGCGGTCGAATTGTCTCTTGGTACTGAACCTGTTGATTAATGTTCCCGATGTCACCGCGCTGTACGCCCACCATTGGCAAGACCGTTCGCAGCCGCGAGTCGCTGTTGCGCGCTGCACGCATCGCCGCTGCCAATGTTTCGTCGTCATCCGATTCTTCGACGAACAGCACATCGAACGTGACCACCCGCGCACCCGCGTCGCTCAGCCATGTCACTACATTCGCGAATACCGACCGCGACCAGTCCGTCAGTGAACGTCCATACCTCTCGAAACTGGCATCGTCGATGGCGATAATGCGAATCGTATCGCTTGCGGGCGATGCTACAAAGACAAGATCATTCAAACGCAGCCGCGCACCCGTGAACAAGCCGCCCCACCACAGGATAATCACGACCAGCGCGACAATTAGCCCGATCCATACCGACTGCTGCTGAATTAAACGTTCGCGGCGCGTTGATCGGACACTCGTCGGCAGTCGCTTTTTGTTTACGAACGCCACCATTTTTATTCACCCAGCGCGACGGGCATTAAATCTTCCAGCATGATCGCGTCGCCCAGTGACTCATAGCGCGCAGGGTCTTCGACGGTTGTGTCATCAGCGAACGATCGCACCCCTGCGCATGGCGTTTGAATATCGAGCGTACTCGACAATATCCAGCCGAAACCACCCCGAAATTCAATGCGATACCACCCGCTGGTTTCGGTCTCACCGATGATCGTCGTCACATCGGCGGCGGCGACCGTTCCGACACGCGGAAATTCGATACCGGGCGCCTGACGCACATTCAAACTCGTGTCATCAGGTGTCGTCAAAATTACCGTACAACCATCAAGCGCCGCGTCGAGTTCTTCAAATGTCATCGCACGCACCACATCGCTCAGGTCATCATTTCGCGCCGCGCGTATTCCGAATCCAAGCGGGACACTCGCCGCCTCGTCATCGTCTTTTGCTGCTTGCACATCGCCTTCTGTCACTAACATCGCAGATCGTCCGTTCGGCTCAACGCGCACCGCAAACTGCGTCCCACGCGCACCCAGGCTCATGCCCGGCGTGAGTACATCGTAGCGGGAAGATGCATCGAGTAATCGGTTCAGGCGTTGGATCGTTTGACCAATTACCACTTCGACCGAAATCGTGAACTGTGTTTCGCTGCCCGAAAACGCGCCAATAATCAATTCACTGTTCGGCAGCACATCTGTTTCGGTGCCGTCTTCAAAGAATGTCACGCGCGCTTGTCCGGTTGCGTCGGTGCGTATCGTATCACCGACACCGACCACCGCTTCAACATTGATCATCACCCAATTCACAGTATTTACCCGCAGCATTTCAACACCCGGCGTCAGAACTTCCAGAGTCGCTGCCAATTCACCTTCTTGTGCATACAAAGGGAACATGCTAAACACAATCACCACTGCGAAAACGACCCCGACCAGTTGACACCGTTGTTTCATCAATGCACCACCTATACCGCACAGTTAAAAAAAGACTACGATAATGAAATCATGCCGCGTTTAGTGTAGCATAGCGGCAGTTAACGTTTAGCATATGCACTTCGTCGGTTTTGGCGAATTCAGGAAAATTTCATGGCGCACAATGCGAAAACCGCGCTGAAATCGGTGACACTGTATACCGACGGCGAACTCTATACGATGATCAAGCTTCCGACAACGGCAGTCACGGCGGCGGCGGCGGTTTTGGCAGAAATTAAGGAACCTTTTTCGGCGCTGATTGTCGATAAAGATGAAGTCACGTTGATTTTGACGCTCGAAGATTTGACCGACTTCGGGCGGCGTCTGCCTGGTCACGAAAAAAGTGATGATATGTTTCGTTTGATCTCGATGGACGGCGATCTTGACCCGAATTTGACCGGGTTTATGGCGTTGATCGCTGGCGCACTGGCGAAAGCGGGCATATGGATTCTTCCGTTGGGGTCATTTACACGCGATCATCTATTGGTGAAAACTGCCCAGTTTGATGACGCGATGATCACGCTTCGCGCCCTGCAACAATCGCTTTAATCGCTTTTTTTAGCATCTGTACGTTATGTTTTTCGCACATTCGCCGATATATCGAGGCAACAGCGCTTTATGAACATATTTTTTCATGAAGAAGGTCAGTATCCGAAACCGAAAGACGAGATCAAAATCGAAGCGGTCGAGCTTGTCGTCTATCCTGATCGTTTTCGCGTGTATGTCGGCATTCGCGTATCGTTATTTCAAGAACGCCCAAACTTGATTCTGGTCGTCCGTGACGATGCGGGGCGTACCGCCGCCGAACTCGACATCATTGAGACCATGCACCACGATATGGAATTTACCATGCACTTGCGTGGCAAAAGCGACCCGGTAGGCACATACACCCTTACTGTGGATTTGTTCTATGAGACGCGCAATCCACCCCAAGACCGCTATGTACAGACCTTCATCGTCCCCCCCGCCACCGACGATTCTGACTCAGGTGAATAGTCATGCTGCTCTGGATCACCCCCGCGCAATCGGATGCTATCGTCGCTCATACCGAACACGAATCGCCGCGCGAAGCGTGCGGCTTGATCGGCGGCACGATACAGAATGGTGTCTATCGTGCGGTCGAAATCATTCCCATCGCCAATCGTGCTGACGACCCTGTCCATCATTTTCGTATGGATGACAGCGCACTGGTCAAAACGCTGTTTGGGTTTGAAGCACGCGGGCTGGTTTTAGTCGGCATCTATCATAGTCACCCGCAGGGCAAGCCGATTCCGTCCGCCGAGGATGCTGCATCAGGATATTATCCTGGCACACCCTATTTGATCGTCGGGCGTGATCATGACTCGGCTGTTTTCGCCGTGTGGGAATTACGTCATCGACAAGTCACACCCGCCATACTTCACATTGCACTCGACGCACCGCTCCCCACCGATGTGCCGCGTGCCCCATCATCCGTCATCCCCGTAGCGGTCATCATTAGCGCGGTGCTGGCGACGATTTTCATGATTGTACTGTCATTATCTTTACTTCCACCTGCGCCCGACATCGTGCGCTGAAGCCTATATCGGATGATTTTATGTTTGTCGAAACGTCACCCCTCATTCCACTCATGCTGGTCACGCTGCTCGGCATTATCGCTGGCGGTATCATCAATGTCTTATCCGACGATTTACCGCACCGTCGTCCGGTGCGTACGCCACGCTACCCAGAGGGTACGCCCCGCCCTGTGATCGCTTGGTTGGGCATCACCGCATTTTTGTTTGGAAAACGCGCGTCCCCCAACGGCGTTAAACTGTCATGGCGTTATCCGCTCACCGAAATTGGAACCGCTATGCTAATGCTGTTGGCGGTATTCAGTCTAGCCGATGACCCAACCATGGACGCGCTTCAGTTCACGTTCTGGCTGGTTTATCTGGCGATTTTCATGTTGATCACCGTGATCGATCTCGAACATCGGCTGATTTTGTTCGTCGTTATGATCCCCTCATACATAATTGCGCTCATCGACCCTATCGTGACAACTTATGGCGTCACCTTCGCCGAGTCGCTGCTCGGGGCGGCACTTGGGTTTGGCGTGTTTTTCTTGCTTTATATCGGCGGGTTCTTGTTTACGTATGTTATGGCAGCCGTACAGAAACGCGAAATCAACGAGGTCGCATTCGGATACGGCGATGTGATGTTGATCACGTTGTCGGGGCTTATTCTCGGTTGGCGGTCGCTGATTTTCGCCATGTTCATCACCGTATTTATTGGCGCGTTGGGCGCGCTCATTTACCTGATCGCGCGCAACTTGTCGCGTAAAGGCTACAGCTTGTTTACCCCGCTCCCTTACGGACAGTACATCGTCATCAGCACATTTGTCATGTTGTTATATGCCAACGAGGTTGCATTTGTGCTTCGTGGGTACTGATATTATATATTAGTAAATTTTAACTTCTCATAGGAAGTATTTGGAAGCACTTATACTTCCTGTTTTGCTTTGCGCTCGATAATTCCGCTTCCCAACACCGTGTCGCCCGCATACATGACCGCGCCTTGTCCGGGCGTAATATCGCGCAACGGCTGTTCGAAGGCGATATACATCCGCTCATCCGGCAGTACATTAATGTGCGCCATCACCGGCTTTGCCTTGTAACGAATTTTGACCTGCGCCGTGAATGTCTCGGCGGGCGGCTCCCCTGCAATCCAACTGACGCGCTTTGCTGTAAGTTCGGTCGCACCAAGTTCATCCACCGTACCAACGACCAGCGAATTAGCCAACGGATTCATAGCGATCACGTATAACGGCTCGGCAGTCTGCACGCCTAAGCCCTTGCGCTGACCAATCGTGTAATTCGCCAAGCCTTGATGTTCCCCGATGATCGTGCCATCGCGCCGTGTGATCACGCCCGTCCTGACCGTATCCGGCGCGTGTTCTGCTAAGAAGCGCCGATAATCGCCATCACCCAGGAAGCATAAATCCTGACTATCTTGTTTACTCGCAGTCGGCAAGCCAAATCGCGCCGCGATCTGACGTACTTCCGGCTTGGTATAGTCGCCTACCGGGAACATCGCATGACTCAGCTTGTGTTGATTCAGCACGCTCAACACATAGGTTTGATCTTTAGCATCATCACGCCCTTTCATAAGCGTGTGCCGCCCGTTTTCATCTACCCCAACGCGCGCATAATGCCCGGTCGCGAGATACTGCGCATCGAGCGAGAGCGCCGTGTTCAGCAGCCATTCGAAGCGAATATGACGATTGCATTCCAAACACGGGTTCGGCGTCACACCGTCGCGATGCTGATCGATGAAATACTGCACGATCGTGCCGCGAAACGTATCTTTGCTATCCAGCACATAAAACGGAATGCCAATCTTGTCGGCAATCCGGCGCGCGTCGTCGAGTTGTTCTGGCGTGCAGCAGCGATTGTGTGCGTGCCCAGAAACCGTTTCTTCGCTCCACAACCGCATCATGATGCCGACGACATCGTAGCCTTGTTCGACCAACAATGCCGCCGCGACCGAGCTATCCACCCCGCCGCTCATGGCAACCACGACGCGCGTATCTGCATTACCCATCGTTCACATCCCAACTCGCGGGAGGGGCAAACCCCTCCCCTACTTTTCTTTGTGACTTTGTGTTAAGTTTTTCGCACTACCCGATCCAGTAGCGGAACTGTTCCGGCATATCGGCGGGATTCTTCCCCAAAGCGCGGACATAAATGCTGGCTTTGGCAGCGAAAATCAAAATCGACTCACGGTACGTGTGAAGCTGAATTCCCAACTTTGGAAACCATCCGTAACGATCAACCGTCTTGGTCTCAATATCGCCTTCAGTCAAAGTGTTCAGCGCCGCGTCAAGATCGATTTCGATTTGTGTAAACCATGTGCGCAAACGCTCAACACTGGTCTCAATCGTATCGTCGCTGTGACGATAATCGAATGCCTGCTTAAAAGTCGTGAATGACTCTGCGTAGGTATGTTCGGTCTCGGCTTGCGCGCGGATCAACGCGCCTAACGACGGGCTGTTGGGAAAGGTGTATGTGAGATCAGCATCCGTAATCATATCAAGCAGTTGATGCCGCAGTTTTTGCGTCTCGTGCAGAACATCCGACTCGCGTTTGGCTAGACTATTTGACATGGTCGCGCTTCCCCTTTAGCCAAAATAGCTTTGCCACTGATCCGTCGCTTTGCCTAAAGCCCGCAAATACACGCTCACTTTACCCACGAAGATATAGACCGCGTCACCATAAATCGCCATTTGTTCGCGCAGCGTCGGATTAAAATCCGCACCCCGCTCAATCTTCTTCTCATCAAGATCGGCTTCACTCGATGCGGTGAGTGTAGCGTTCATGTCGTCATCCAAGTGCTTGAACCACGCAACCAATTTGTCTTTGCTGGTCGCTACGTCGGGATCGGCGTGCTTGTACGACCAATCCAACTTTGAATGCTTGAACGAGGCCAAATATGCCTGCTGGACTTCGCCCATTTCGCGGAATACTTCGCCCAGCGCCGGGTTGCCTGGCAAGGCATAGCGCAAATCTTCATCCGTGATCAGACCAAGCGCCATATCGCGCGCTCCGTTGGTCATTTGCAAATAATTCAATTCGACTGCAAGCGTATTGGTCATTGTAGATGTGATCTCCTTAAGATCGACGGAACTCACCCCTACATGCACAAATGGTCTGCATTCGTTACGATGTCCGCATCGATGACAAGCGCGCGACCGAGTCCGCTAGTACGCTCACGGCATATTCGATGTCGTCAGCGCTGGTATCCTTACCCACCGTCAAACGCAGGCTGCCTAATGCTTGCTCGCGCGTGTAACCAAGCGCGAGCAGCACACCCGATGGTTCCGGATTGCCCGTTTTGCACGCCGACGCGCTCGACGCACACACGCCTTTCAAATCCAGATGCATAAGCAGGGAGTTGCTCTCCACACCGTCAAAAATGAAACTCGCGTGGCTTGGCAAGCGTTGTTCGGGGTGTCCAGTCAAATGCGCATTCGGCACCGCCGCCAACACGCCGTCGATCAGCAGATCGCGCATAGTTTGATAATGTGCCGCCCGCATGTCACGGTCGTGATAGATCAATTCAAGCGCCGCCGCCATGCCGACAATCCCCGGCGTATTGAGCGTACCGCCGCGCCGTCCGCGCTCGTGGCTGCCGCCACTTTGATGAGCAATGACATCGACACCGTCGCGAATGTATAATGCGCCAACGCCTTTGGGTCCATAAAATTTATGCGCCGATATGCTCATCATATCGACACCGAGAGTTTTGACATCGAGTGTAAGCTGTCCGGCGGCTTGCACAGCGTCGGTATGAAACACCGCACCCTGTTCGTGTGCCAGCGCCGCCAGTACTGGTATAGGCTGGATGGTGCCGACTTCGTTGTTGACATACATAATGCTGGCGACAGTCGTACCAGGTTGACAAGCGGCGGCGAAATCTTCGACATCGACCATACCCACGCGATCTACAGGCAAAATTGTGTGTTCGAAACCCATATGCGCCGACAATTGTTCGACCGTCTTGATTACAGCGCTGTGTTCAATAGGCGTGGTGATTAAATGTACCCCTTTATCGCGCATCGCATACGCCGCGCCACGCACCGCCAGATTATCACTTTCCGTGCCACCGCTCGTGAATACAATCTCGGTAGGCTTGCAGCCGAAAATCTGCGCTATGCGTTCTCGTGCGTCTTCGACCGCTTGTTCTGCGCGACGACCAACGTGATGCGACGATGATGCATTCCCAAATTGCTCGGTAAAATAAGGCATCATGGCTTCGACGACGCGTGGGTCAGTGGCGGTGCTGGCGGAATGATCGAGATACACGGTACGGCGCGGCATGAGACCATCTCCTAAAAGAAACGCTATTTTGAAGTTCGGATATTTTACCCGAAGCCACCCCATCTGTCAGCCGTCAGGTTCGTTTGGATTAGCTAGGCAAAGCTGATGCAGCCAACGCGCAAACCCGCTATGATTAGGGGTTGGGAGTTAATACTCATCTAAGCTGTTCAGCCGAACACATGCGGGGGAATCACTCAATGTCGATGATCGTCAGTATTCATGGGCGCGAAGTTCTGGATTCGCGCGGGAATCCAACTGTAGAAGTAGAAGTCGAACTGGAAGGCGGCGTGGTCGGGCGCGCAATCGTGCCGAGCGGCGCTTCGACAGGCGAACACGAAGCACTCGAACTGCGCGATGGCGACAAATCACGCTACGGTGGCAAAGGCGTTTTGAAAGCAGTCGATGTCGTCAACGGCGAGATTCAGGATGTACTGGTCGGCATGTACGCGACCGACCAAATAGCCATAGACCAAACCATGCTGCTGCTGGACGACACACCGACCAAAAGCCGTTTGGGTGCGAACGCGATTTTAGGCGTATCACTGGCAAACGCGCACGCAGCGGCAGATTACGTCGGTTTACCGTTGTATGCATATCTCGGTGGCGCGCACGCACATGTGCTGCCTGTGCCAATGATGAACATCATGAACGGCGGCAAACACGCACTCGGCAGCACCGATTTCCAGGAATTTATGGTGATGCCCGTCGGCGCGAGTACGTTCGCGGAAGGGCTGCGCTGGGGTGTCGAAATTTATCAGGCGCTCAAGAAGCTGCTGCACGACAAAGGTCATCACACAACCGTCGGGGATGAAGGCGGTTTCGCGCCGAGTCTAGGTTCAAATCAAGCAGCACTCGATATCATCATGGAAGCAATCATCAAAGCGGGCTACACGCCCGGTGAACAAATTCGAATCGCGCTCGACCCCGCGACCAGCGAAATTTACCGCGATGGCAAATATCATCTTGATATTGAAGGGCGCGTGTTGAGCGGCGAAGAAATGGTCGAATTCTGGATTGATTGGTGTAACCGCTACCCGATTATCTCTCTGGAAGACGGTTTGGCAGAAAATGACTGGGCGAACTGGTCGCGTTTGGTCGCCGCCGTTGGAGATCGCGTGCAGATTGTCGGGGATGATTTGCTTGTCACCAATGTCGAAAAGGTCAAGCGCGCCATCCGTGAAAAAGCGGCGAACTCGCTGCTGTTCAAGGTCAATCAGATTGGCTCGCTGACCGAGGCACTCGCCGCCGCCCAACTGAGCCAGCGTCACGGCATGACCGTCGTCGTCAGCCATCGCAGCGGCGAAACTGAAGATACGACCATTGCCGATCTCGCGGTTGCTATGAACGCTGGGCAAATCAAGACCGGCGCGCCGTCACGTTCTGACCGGGTGGCGAAATTCAATCAACTGCTGCGCATCGAAGAAGAACTCGGCAGCGCGGCGACGTATGCAGGTCTGAGCGCGTTCTCCAATTTGAGTCTGGACATATAACCCTATGATTGTAAATCGTTTCAACGGCAAACGTACCAAGATCGTCGCCACGATTGGTCCCACGTCGAGCAGTGAAGACATCATCCGTCAGATCATCCGGTCGGGACTGGATGTGGCGCGCATCAATTTTTCGCACGGCGACCATGAAACGCATGGTAAAGCCATCGACAATGTACGGCGCATCGCAGATGAAGAAGGCGCAGTTGTCGCGATCATGTGCGATATTCAAGGTCCCAAAATCCGCATCGGCAAAATCGCCCATGAACCGATTATTTTGGCGATTGGCGACAAAATCACGCTGACCCTGGATGAAGCCGACGGCACCAACAACGTCGTTTCGATCCCTCACCCTGAATTTGTGCGCGATATCAAATCGGGAATGCCGCTCTTGATTGACGACGGCAAAATCGAATTCATCGTCCGTTCGACCACAGGACGCTCATTATTCTGCGAAGTCGTCGTTCCCGGCGCGCTCACGTCGCGTAAAGGTGTGACGGCGACGACCGCTAAACTGACGCTTTCCGCCATCACTGAAAAAGACCGAGAAGACATCGAATTTGCGGTGAGCAAGAACACTGAATACATCGCTATGTCTTTTGTACGTTCTGAAGATGACATCCGCGAAATGCGCTGGTTGATCCGACACTTAGGCGGCAACGCAGCCATCATCGCCAAAATCGAGAAGCACGAAGCGTTGGAAAATATCGAGTCGATCATCGCCGCCACCGACGGGGTCATGGTCGCGCGCGGCGATCTTGGCGTCGAAATTCCGGCGGAAGAAGTACCGTATCACCAGAAGCGCATCATCAAGTTGTGCAATGAAGCGAGTAAGCCGGTGATCACCGCGACGCAGATGTTGAACTCGATGGTGGACAATCCACGCCCTACACGTGCCGAAGCCAGCGATGTCTACAACGCGATTTTGGACGGCACGGACGCGATTATGTTGAGCAACGAAACTGCGAGCGGCGCATATCCCGTGCGTGCGGTCGAAACCATGGTCAACATCGCGGCGATTGCCGAACGCAATATCCTGATGCCGTCAAACAAGACCGAGCGCCCGCTCATGCTCGAAGGACGTGAAACCGTTTCCGATGCAGTCAGCCATGCGACCAGCGCGATTGCCGAAGCGCTCAACGCGAAAGCGATTGTCACCGCAACGCTGACAGGCTACACGGCGCGGCGCGTGGCTAAAGAGAAACCACACACGCCGATTTTATGCGTGACTCCAAACGAGATTACCTATCGGCGTATGGCGCTGATTTGGGGTGTATTTCCGCTTATGGTGCCCGAATTTAACACCATCGACGAGATGATTCACGTCATCGTACGGACAGCGCACAACCAGAAATTGGTCGAAGCGGGGGATCAGTTGGTGATTATTGCGGGTATCCCATTCGGCGTCGGCGGACAGACGAACTTCCTGAAAGTTCACACCGTTGGTGAGAGCGGCGAACTTGAACTGATGAACTAAGCGCGAGAAAAACGGGGATGTAAAATCCCCGTTTGTTCATTCATCTCCATCGACAAATTGCAGCGAGTCCGAACGCGGCGCGGGCGTCTCATAATTCGATGACGCACGACGACGAGCCGCACGTCCCGCACGTGCGGGGGCAGCCTCCGCTACGTTTCCTGTTTCGATACGAAGCGGCGTCGATGTGGGAACAGTCGCGCTCACATCACTTGTATAAACCGCGAGCGCGGTTGTGCAGTACGGACATAAATCCCACGACAGTTCAAGCATTTTACCACAGCGCGGACACGCCTTTTTCAAGCGTGTATGGCAGTGCGGGCACGCCTGCCAGTCGCTTTCGACACGCTGACGACAGCCGGGGCAGATCGGCTTTTCTTCGATTTCTTGCAGCAGCGCTTCTTCTTCCAGCGACCTTTCGTAGGCTTCTGCCAACGTTTCACGCGGGCGCAAGAATAAATAGACCAGCAATCCCGGCACGTTCAAGACCGCGACCATGACCCCAACCACGATTTGCGCCATCACATCGCGCGAACGCGCACGCATATCGCGGAAGGTCCAAATAATGATCGCCAGCAGCAGTGCAACCAGCACCAGACCACCGTACACCAGCAAAACGGTGAATAACCCGTTATTTTGATCGAAAATTAAGTCACTCATTGCCATCAGCTCCATGATGAATCGGTGTGCAGTATATCAGCGTGCATTTTGGGGCGCAAAGTGTTTATCTTCCATACGACGCAACGCCGTTATGATTCAATACAACAATCAGTAGGCACTATTAAAGTGTCGTTACTAGTTAACTAATGCTGGACTGACACACCAGTGTCTCTGATAAAATCACGATTCATAGCTACTATCTTACAAAGACGAGTGATCCTTTGAATGACCGCACACTATTTCATCACCTACCTGCTCAAGAGCGCGCTGATATCGCAACGACGCAACTGCTGATCGTTCTATTCGGTCGTGCCGATCACAACGATGCACTCGCGGGCATTGACTCGATTTTACAGTACACGGGCGGGCTTACGGGCTTGGTCAATGCGACCCGTGAGCAACTGGAAAGCATCAGCAATATTCACCCATCAATGATTAATCAGGTCGCAGCATTGATCGAAGTGATGCGCCGCTTGCAGGCGCGCGCTCCAAGCGAACGACCGATTATCCGCTCGGCACAGGATGCCGCTGAAGTTGTCGACGATATGCGCAACTTAGATCAAGAACATGTCCGCGTGATTTTGCTCGATTCGCGCGACAAGGTCATGGATATTGTCACCGTTTACATGGGGACATTAAACACGTCGTTGATACGCACTACTGAAATCTTTCGTGAGGCAATTTTACGTAACAGCGCGGGCATCATCCTGGCGCATAATCATCCGAGTGGCAATCCGCAGCCCTCGCCCGAAGATGTACAAATGTCGCGCGGGTTGAGTGCTGCTGGGCGTTTACTCGATATTCCCTTGCGCGATCATTTGATAATCGGGCGCGACGGCTGGGTATCGCTGAAAGAACTAGGCTTGATGTGACGCCTTAATTGGGGGTTGGGTTGGATTGTGCGACAAGCAGTGACACTTCGCTCACATACACGTCATATTCGTGACCAGAAGCGTAAAATCGAAAATTCAGAATGCTGCGTGGACGCTGATCGGGAGGAAACAACGCGATCAAGTTGCCGCTATCATAGGCATACCATGCGCCTTCGTTGACAATTTCGTGATCAAGCCTGCACGAGTCGCAGCTCATTGGTGAATCGATACCCGGAATCACACGCGAATAAAAGCCGTGAATCCATGTTTCGACGCCGCCATTGAGCGGCACGTATTCCATACGCAGCATAAGTGGACATTCACTCCCTTCAGCACCGCATGAACTGAGCGAATGCCCGATGATCTTGAAATCAGCGCGCAATGCGAGATAGCTGTAAGCGCTGACATCACGCCCTTGCTGTCCGCTCGCTCCCGTCAAATACTGTGTACATGTCGTCTCGCCATGTGATTCTGCGCCGCCGCCACGCCCTAGACGCAGCGCCGAAAAACCATCGATTTGCGTTAGTGCGAAGAAGCCACTCGGTTCGCTGTTTTGCTGGTTGGCACAGCCCCAGGTGCGTTCGCGCGGCGGCTCTCCCAATGCGACTTCTACAATTGTTTCCGGCTCAAACGCGCGGCTGCCTAGCAAATTAAGGCGCGCGGGCTGAATCGAATATATGCCATCGGTCAATTGCAGCGTACCGCGCTGACCGGGCGGAACGGCGTAATTCGGATTTTCGCTCATCGACACCAATGCCTCGCCATCATCGGTGATGACCTGAAGCTGGGTATCAGTGACGCGCACCGTATAATCGCCACTTTTAATCATGCGCGCGAACGCTCCGCTCGGCGTCGTGAAAGTGATCCATAAATCGCGCGTTAACGCGCGGGGAATATGCACGTCGAATTCACCCCGGACATTTTCCAGTTCAATCGTATAACGCTGCGAACTCCAATCAAAGCGCGGGCGCGTTACCTGTTTAACATCGGCGGTGGTGTCATTTTTGAGCGTGAGGGTGGCGATCATCCGATCCTGATCATAGATAAACATCGTCGCTTGAGAAACCGGATCGGTGCTGACGACCGCGCTGTTAAACAACTCGATTTGGCTGCGTGTCGCCTGCGTAATCAACGTGGCATCTGTCCACGTTACAGTACCGCGCCCAACCCGCACGAGCGTTTGCATAGAAACAGTCGATTGAAAAAGAAAGTAATTGACGCCGATCCCGGTGATCACGCATACGATACAAAAGACTGCGAAGGCGATTAGCAATACGCCCCACGCGGTGCGCCCAGCATCAAACCGCCGTTCGGGTTCGATGGTGTCTGGTGTGATAGCCGCAGAACCTGCCACGTCCCAACCTCAATACGTCGATACAGAAAGCAAGATTATAACATACAGGTTACCCATCAAAACACGTGTGCGTACAATACACACTCCCGTGATGGCATTGATTCCGATATAATGACGCACATTCTTAACGATAAGCAATCCTATTCAGCGTGGAGAGATGCGATGTCTGGGCATAGTAAATGGGCAAATATTAAACGGCGTAAAGGTGCAGAAGACGCGAAACGCGGTCAGATTTTTACCCGGCTCGCGCGCGATATTGCGCAAGCAGCGCGTGAAGGCGGCGGCGATGAAGGCTCGAATGTGCGCTTGAAGATTGCCATTCAAAAAGCCAAAGAAGGCAACATGCCGAAAGAAAACATCGAACGCGCGATTGGACGCGGCACAGGCAAGCTGGAAGGCATCGACCTGGAAGAAATTACGTACGAAGGTTATGGACCCGACGGGATTGCCTTCATGATCGATGTGCTGACGGATAACAAAAATCGCGCCTTGGGCGATATCAAGAATGTGTTCAACAAGCGCGGTGGCGCGATGGCGTCGGCGGGGTCGGTTAAATTTCAGTTCGATCAAAAAGGCGAGATTATTTTAGGCGACGGTCAATTCGACTTCGATGAAGTGTTCATGGTCGCGGCGGAAGCTGGCGCTGAAGATGTGTTGGACGAAGATGGCGTGATCAGCGTATACACGCCACGCGAGGCGTTTACGGCGGTTGAAGATGCATTGCGCGCGGCGGGTTATCCAGTCGAAGACTCGGAGATCAAGTGGTTTGCCAAGAACGAAACGGAGCTTCCGGTCGATAAAGCGCTTGCGGTATTACGACTGCAAGAAATTTTGGAAGAACTCGACGATGTACAAGGCGTCGCCATGAATTTGGCACTGAGCGATGCAGTACTCGAAGCCTTTGAGACCGCTTGATGCTCACACTTGGGATCGATCCTGGCACGGCGACAGTCGGCTATGGCATTGTGCGCGACCACCCCGACGGCAGTTTGGAAGCCGTCGCCTATGGGGTGATCACCACGCCCGCAAAAACACCGATGCCCGACCGGCTCAAAACGATTTACGATGGCATCACCGCATTGATCGAGCTGTACAAACCAGAACGTTCCGCTATCGAAGTCATGTTCTTCGGTAAAAACATCACGACAGCGATCACCGTCGCGCAAGGGCGTGGAGTCGCGCTGTTGGCACTGGCGAACGCCGCATTGCCAATTCACGAATATAAACCCGCCGAAATCAAACAATCGGTGTCGGGCTACGGCGCGGCGTCAAAAGAACAAATGCAACAAATGGTGAAGCTGCTGCTCTCGCTCGAAAGCATTCCGAAACCCGACGACGCCGCTGACGGCTTGGCGATCGCCATCACCGATATCAGTAATTCGCGCTACAACGCCTACACGGATTAATCATCATGATCGCCAGCATACAGGGTATTGTCGCCGCCACAGGCGCAGATCATATCGTCGTGGTCACAGGCGGGATCGGTTTCAAGGTTTTCGTGCCACTTTCAGCCATGGGTCGCGCGGTGGGCGATGAAGTGCTGCTGCACACAATCCTGATCATCCGCGAGAATGACTTTTCGTTGTATGGCTTTCCATCCATCGGGGAACGCGAATACTTCGAGCGTGTCATCAGCGTGAGCGGCATTGGACCCAGAACGGGGCTGGCAATTTTGAGTACGCTCACCGTCGAACATCTCCGCAATGCTGTCGCCAGTGGCAAGACCGAGCTGCTGACGCGGGTACCGGGAATCGGCAAGAAGACCGCCGAGAAAATCATTTTTGAACTCAAAGACAAACTCAAAAGCGCGAGCGGTATTATCGTCACCGATGGCATCGACGACACCAATATGGACGTGATCGACGCGCTGACCGCACTCGGCTACAGCATCAGTGAGGCACAGGCAGCATTATCCGCGCTGCCATCCGACACGCCAAAAGACTTTGAAAGCAAGATGCGCTCGGCACTGGGCTACTTTATTTCCGGGAATTAGGGCGGACTTATCATGAGCGCACACGACTTAATTGGGCGGCAGATCAAGGTGTTGGACAAAGGTTTTGTCGAACTAATCGATCTAATGCCCCACCCCGCGGCGGGCGTTAGCGGCGATCTGGCGATTGTCAACGCGGCACGTGTCAGCTTTTTGGGCGAAAGCAAAGGCGAAGACGCCGACAAAAAGCTGCTGTTCTATTTGCTCCGCCACGAACACACCAGCCCATTTGAAATGGTCGAGTTCAAATTTCGGCTGCGCGCGCCCCTCGTCACGTATTGGCAGTTGGTCAGACACAGAACGGCAAATATTAATCTCCAATCAGGACGGTATACCCCGTTTGAAGAAGATGACTTCTATGTGCCGTCCGTTTGGCGCAAACAATCGAAAAATAACAAGCAAGCGAGCGAAGGCGAGTTCGACGCCGAAGACGGCGACGAACTGACCAGCCAACTCATCGCTCATTATGATCAAGGCTATGCGCTTTATAAAGCCGCACTCGAACGCGGTGTCAGCAAGGAAATGGCGCGGTTGTTTCTGCCTGGTTTCAGCGTGTACTATACGGGTGTCTGGAAGATCGACGCGCACAATTTAATGCGCTTCCTGCGTCTGCGCATCGCGGACGACGCGCAGTACGAAATTCGCACCTACGCCAATGCTATGCACGATATTTTTCGTGCTGCGCTGCCCTGGACGAGCGAAGCCTTCGATCTTTATGTGTTGAAAAAGTCGTAACTTACGCCAGCGAGCCCGAAATCACGTCTATCGCCAGCATAATGAGCGTGATCACACCCAAAATTATGCTGCACAGCACGTACAGATTGAGCCGCCGCGATGCTGGCGGCGGCGTGCCATCACCCGAAAACCCGATCAACGACGACCAGCCCCATCCATACCATAAAATACCCGCCGCGACCGAGAGCAAAAATGTAAATGTGCGCGACTCGGTGTAATAACTGGGGACAAACAGGCGATCGAGCAAAATGACGACCAGAATCGCAAAGAACGCCGCGATGATGATGCGCATAATGCGCGGCAGCGCCACCAAACGTGCAGAGAAACGATCAAGGCGAACTGATGACTGTTTTTCGGTCATGAACCATCCTGTCGCAGTGAAATATCGACATTGATCATGGCAGTCGAAGCGAATTCGAAATATTGACGCATTGTCGCACGCATTGGCTCCTGCACCCCCGCCGCATCGACTGCCGCCAGCATATGTGCCAGCCAATGATCGCGCGCGGTCTGGTCGATGACAAACGGATTGTGGCGCACACGCAAACGCGGATGTCCGCGTTCTTCGATATAACGCATGGGACCACCAAAATATTGCATTAGAAACAACTGCTGCCAGCGCTTGCCCGCCGTTAAATCTGCCGGGAACATCGGACGTAGCACCGGGTCGGCTTCGACGCGCGCATAAAACACCTCGACAATTTTTTCAAACGTCGGTTCACCGCCAACCGCATCGTACAGGGTAATCGCATCCCCGTTTGTTGTCACGTTCTCTATCCTTTTTAGCGCTTAAAGTTTGACTAGACAATCACAACCTAGCCGCTATACTGAGTCACGTTTTGTATTATACCGTGAACGAACGTAAGGAACATTCGCCATGAGTTTTCGCCCGCGTCACGCCGGGACGAGCGTTCGCCGCTCTGTCCGTGTCCCGGCTGTGTTTTTGTTTGCATTTATCCTGATTCTCGCGCCAATGACGGCGTTTGCACAAGAAAGCACGCCCGAAGCCGTCCCCGAAACGACCGACGTGGCGACCGCCGAAGCCACTGAACCAGCAGCAGAACCCACCGCTTCGGTTGACCCGGTACAAAACCCGAATGCTAATCGTATCGTCGGGTCGGGCATCGCTGCACCGTTGTTCAACGCGCTGGCGAGCGCCGCCGGAGTCAGCCTGACGACTGAAGTCACGGGTACAAACAGCGGCTTAGAAGCCTTCTGTTTGGATCAAGCCGGTCTCGTGTTAGCAACCCGCCCGCTGGAAACCCCAGAAGAAGAAATCTGCTTGAGCAATGGGGTCGGCTTTCAAGAAATTCTGATCGCCCACAGCATCGCCGCGATCATCGTCAACCCCGAAGCTGACTTTGCCGATTGTTTTTTTATCACTGATTTAACCCCAATCTTCGCACCCAGCGCGACCGCGACCAATTGGAATCAAGTCACGCCGATTAACCCTGATTTGGCATTGAACGTGGTATTACCGCCCACCAACACGGCGGCTTATACCATCATCGATTCGTTAATCGAAGGTGACGGACTGCGTATCGACGCCGCGTCATTGGCAGACGAAGCCGCTGTCGCGTCAGCAGTCAGCGCGGATCGCGGTACGATTGGCGTGGTCGGGTTGGAAGCCGCGTTGGCAGCGGGTGACACCGTCAAAATCGCAGAAATCGATTTTAGCCTGGCAGGGTGCTCGTTGCCAAGCGCAGAAAATGTTGAAGGTCGCTTGTACAGCGCCGCTCAGCCAATTCTTGCTTATCGCAGTTTTGCTGCCAGTGCTGATACACTCACGATGCTCAACTACGCTGTCAGCGACGCGGCGGCAGGTGTTGTAACCACACAAGGTTTTACTTTCCCCACAGCGGATACCGCCACAGCGTTGCGCGATGCGTTGGAAAACGGGACTCCGGGACGCCTATACACGCGCACGCTTACGACATTCCAAATTTCACCGTCGATTGGCGGCGCAATCGAAATTGGCGGCTCGGCAAACGATTTTGACTATATCAATAACCTGACCGCTGCGTTCACGGGTAATTACGCCACCGTGACCACCAACGTGAACATCGAAGGCTCGGTCGCGGGCATCCGTCGCCTATGCAATGGCGAAATCGATATCGCTGTCACGTTCGCGCCGCTTGCACAAGAACAGATCGATAACTGTGCCGCCAATGCCATTACCCCATTCGATATTAATCTGGGGCGTCAAGCCGTCGTAATTTTGCGTGACAGCGCCGACGAATTTGCGACCTGCCTGACAACAGCACAGTTGACAACGATTTTCACGACCAGCACCACAACATGGGATCAGATTGATCCCACTAACCCAGCCACCCCATTATTCGCTTTTACGCCGAGCGAAGGCAGTGCAACGACCAGTTTATTGCTGATTACAGCGACAGCAACGAACAATCCTGGTCGTATTGATATGCAAATCAATGACGATCCGTTGTATCGCGCCGCCGCGACCGGGGCGACCTCCGGCGTGATCTCGATCTACAGTTGGAACGAATATCAGGCTGTGTTGGATAGCGACCAAACGAATGTATCGCCGGTGCAAATCGACGCCGGAAATGGCTGCATCGAACCCAGCGACGCAAGTATCACGGACGGCAGTTATGCACTGACCCGCCCGCTGACGCTCACGCTCAACCGTGCATCGTTCGCCAAACCGCAAGTCCAATCGCTATTGTGGTTCGCCATCAGCGACGCCAATTATCTTTCCCTGGCAGATGCAGGTTTAGTTGGGCTGAGCTTTGGTGCGCTGCCGGAATTGCGCGCAACATTACAAGAAACGTATACACAAGTCGCGGTTGAAGTCGCAGAAGCTGCCGCTCGTGCTGCCGAAGCGACCGCAGAGGCGACAGGTGAAGCGACACGGGAAGTCACTTCTGAAGCGACTAGTGAAGCCACTTCTGAAGTGACATCCGAGCCGACCGCAGAAGCAACGCCGTAGAGTACAATGGCTTGCGTAAATTGGATATAGTTGTCGGGGCGATCCGTCGTGGTCGCCCTTACGCATTCATGAGGACAACAGGATGAACGACCAGCGCACCGTCTTCTGGGACAACAACTACGTTTGTATGATCGATCAACGCGTGCTGCCTGCGAATTTCATCATAAACCATTACGATACCTATCAGGCAGTCGCGGACGCAATCACGACGATGGTCGTCCGTGGTGCACCTGCGATTGGTGCAGCAGCGGCGTATGGGTACGCACTGGCGGCTTTTCAGAGCCGCGCGACATCGTACGCTGAGCTGGCGCTTGATATGGCGCGCGCATCCGAGCTGTTAGGTAAATCGCGCCCAACGGCGGTCAATCTATTTTGGGCACTAGAGCGCATGAATCGCTGTTTTGACGCGCTCGCGAGTAGCGCTGTTGATGCCGTTCGTGCCGAACTGTTGAAAGAAGCCAACCAGATTGCGGATGAAGACGTTGCGACCAATAAACAAATGGGCGCGCATGGCGCTGCGCTCGTTCCTGATCATGCCACCATCATTCACCACTGCAATACAGGCTCCTTGGCGACCGTCGATTGGGGGACGGCACTCGGTGTCATTCGATCAGCGCATGAGCAAGGCAAGCACATTCATGTGTTGGTCGATGAGACGCGCCCACGCTTACAAGGCGCACGCTTGACTAGTTGGGAACTCAAACGGTGGGGAATCGATCATACCATCATCGCGGATAGCGCAAGTGGGCACTATATGCGGACACAGCACATCGATTTATGCGTGGTTGGCGCGGATCGAATAGCCGCCAATGGCGACACCGCCAACAAAATTGGTACGTACAATCTGGCTATTGTCGCTATGGCGCATGGCGTGCCGTTTTACATCGCTGCCCCATTCTCAACCATCGACCTGAATTTGGCATCTGGCGACTTAATTCCGATTGAAGAACGAACAATGGACGAGGTGTTATTTATCGGTGCAGAACGGATAGCGCCGGAAGGAGTGCGGGCGGGGAACCCGGCGTTCGATGTAACGCCACACGATTACATCACCGCGATTATCACTGAACGTGGCGTGATTTACCCGCCATTTGAACTTAACTTACGTGCGTTGGCTTAGAAAAATAGCGCTTATCTTCCTGGCGATTGTGACGGCATGAATGCCCTCTCCCCATTGTCTGGAACTAGAACGGAGCAATTATGCGCGGCGAACTCGTCGCGGTAGACCTGGAGACAACGGGTTTCGACCCGGCGTCGGAGAAAATTATCGAGATCGGCGCGGTGCGCATGATCGATGGTGAAATCGTCGATGAATTTTCGACGCTGATCAACCCCGAACGCCCGATCCCACCGTTCATCACCAACCTGACCGGAATTCGCAATGAAGATGTCTACAGCGCGCCCGGTATTCAAGCCGTACTGCCACGACTCAAAGCATTCGTTGGTCAATCAGCGTGGATGGCGCATAACATCAGTTTCGACGCCAGTTTTTTGAATCGTCTTGGTATTTTGCAAAACAACCCGCGCATCGATACCTATGAGTTGGCTTCCGTACTGCTGCCGCGCGCGCCGCGTTATACGCTGACCGCGCTGACGAGTGGGTTTGATATCGATATCGAATCTGCACATCGCGCTTTATACGACGCCCGCGCGACTGCGCGCCTGTATTGGCAGTTATGGCAGCAGTTGTTGGCACTCAATCTGGGCATTGTGCGCGAAATCTACGATCTCGCGGGCGATATGGCATGGGATGCCAAGATTGTATTCGGTGCAGCAATCCAGGCGCGCAGCAGCGAGCCAATGACGCTGCCACCCAGCGTGTTCGATCTGTTTCAGGCAGTGCCCGAAATAGAAATGAAGATGACGCGTCCCGTTGGTATACCCGTGCCAATTTCGCAATCGCAAATCGACGCAATTTTGGGTGAAAACGGCACGCTCTCGCAATCAATGCCCAGTTTCGAGACACGCACGCCGCAAATTCAGATGGCACATGCCGTCGCAGCAGCGTTTAACGAGTCGAAAAATACCCTGATCGAAGCGGGAACAGGGACAGGTAAGTCAGTCGCGTATTTAATTCCCGCTATGTTGTGGGCGCGACAAAATGGCGAGCGTGTCGTCATCAGCACCAACACAATTAATCTGCAAGAACAACTCTTGGATAAAGACATCCCAGCATTGAAAGACGCGCTGCATAACGATATTTCGGCGTGTGCGTTGAAAGGACGTGGCAATTATCTGTGTCCGCGCCGCCTGACCAGCATCCGCCGCCGCAAGCCGACCAGCATTGATGAACTCCGCATGACCGCCAAAATTTTGATCTGGCTGCTTGAAAGTCAGTCAGGCGACAAAGGCGAAATCAGCCTGCGCGGACCCGACGAACAGATTACATGGAGTCGTTTAAGCGCAGAAGACGAAGGCTGCACACTGGATCGATGCCGGTCGCAGATGGGCGGCATTTGCCCGTTTTTTCGTGCGCGCAAAGCGGCGGACGCAGCAGAAATCGTCGTCGTCAATCATGCTTTGCTCGTCACTGATGCGATGACCGACAACCATGTCATTCCCGATTATCGTTATTTGATCATCGATGAAGCGCATCATCTCGAAGAAGCGACGACCAGCGGGATGAGTTTCCGCGTCGATGAAGGCGTCTTGCACCGCCGTCTGGCAGATTTAGGCAATACACGGCGTGGGATTTTGGGCACGATTTTAGCCGCCGCCCGCACCGCCGCCCCAGAAAGAGATGTGCGCAATCTTGAAGGTGGCATCCAAACGATTGCCGATGTAATTGGGGCGACCGAAGTGCATATCGGCGCAGTTTTCAACGCAGTGCGCGGCTTGGTCAGCGATGCAGGGAAAGCCACAAGCGACACGATGACACAAGTGCGCATCAATGACACGATCCGGTCACGCACCAGTTTCCTGACTGTGCAAAGCGCATGGACGACCCTGGCGGAATATTTTGACGCGATCAGCGAAGCGATGCGCCAGCTTACACGCGCATGGAGCAAGCTGGAGTCGTATAACATTCCTGATCATGCCGATTTGATGAGCGCTGCCGACAGTGCAGGACGTTATGTACTGGATATTCAGGCGCAGTTGACACACTTTTTCGTCACACCATCGAGCAACTCGATTTACTGGATCAGCAGCAACGCCGACAGCGATTACGCCGCTTTGAACAGCGCGCCGCTTCATGTCGGAACGCTGGTACAAAAACATCTGTGGGAAAGCAAACAGTCTGTCGTGATGACAAGCGCGACGCTGCAAAGTAACCGCACCTTTGATTTCATCAAGCGTCGTTTATCTGCCGAAGGTATCGACGCGCTCGAAGTCGGGTCGCCCTTCAATTACAAAGAATCGACGCTCGTATTTGTGCCGACCGATATGCCTGAACCCAACGACCGCGTACGTTATCAACACGCGGTCGAACGCGGGCTGGTCGAATTGGCAGCGGCGCTGAACGGGCGCGTCATGGCGCTTTTCACCAGCTACGCGCAGCTACGCCAAACCTCGCAGGCAATTACACCGCGTTTGGCGCTCGGTGATATCACGGTGTATGACCAGAGCGACGGCACCAGCCGACAAGCAATGCTCGACAGCTTTAAGAACGCCGGACGTGCCGTGCTGCTCGGTACGCGCAGTTTTTGGGAGGGCGTCGATATTCCTGGCGACGCTTTGAGCGCACTCGTGATCGTGCGGCTGCCATTCAGTGTGCCAACCGACCCGGTATACGCGGCACGCAGCGAAACTTATACGGATTCGTTCAACGAATACAGCTTGCCCGACGCCATTTTACGCTTCCGGCAGGGCTTTGGTCGTTTAATCCGCACACGCACAGATCGCGGCATCGTGGCGATCTTCGATAACCGCGTCATCACGAAAGGCTACGGCTCGCAGTTCATCGAATCGCTGCCAGAAACCAATACGTTGTACGCCCCATTAGGCACACTGCCCGCTGCTGCGCTCGATTGGTTGAATAAAAACAAGACATCATAAGCATTTGGCGTGCACAACCCTGATGAACGACTTGTTCGCCTTACAAAATTCGTACACAAATCGAATAGGTTGGGCAATGTTTAACCATTGGGGTTGTATGTTACAGTGAGAACAATCCGGAAAACAAGGAACTAGAATGCGTACACCGGCTGGAAAAGACTGTCGCTATTACTATCAGGATTTTCATCGCGGACGTGATGTACAAGAATGTCGTCTGGTTAAAGAAAACCCCGACTCATTACCATGGCGCCCAAATATGTGTGAACGCTGCCCTGTTCCAGAAATTTTAAGCGCGAACAGCAGCACTACGCTCGATCTCAAGCTCACGATTGCGCCCGTCATACTCGGTTTGGGGCGGCGCTTGGTTATCGAAGCAGTCTGCACCAAACATGGCATTAAAATTGATGATGCGTACGTCGGATGTCCAAAATGCAACGCCGAGCGCCCAGGACTTGAATTGTTTTTGCAAGCGCTGGAAGGCAGCGACCCACCAGAAAACTGAGCGGTAAAGGAATCAGCCTTATGTCACGCACCGCCACATCGCTTTCGATAGATGAGATCGCCCCATCCGCCTCATCCGATACGAATGACTTTGACTTTTTGCGACTGCAAGCGGAAATGACAGCGCTGCGTGAAGAAAACGCGCGTTTGCGTTCAGCGCTGGCGCGGCAGCAGCGTGCACATGATGAACTGGAACTGCTCCGCAACGCGATATTGAACACGGTTTCGCACGAGATGAAGACGCCGCTTTTGCATGTCAAGGCGGCAGTCTCAAATTTGAAGGAAGAATTCGGCGGCAACGTCTTGATCGAATACGCGACGACCGCGACAACTCGGCTTGAGGGCATCATCCGCAATATTACGTTGTTGGCAGGCAGCCTCGATACGACTCTCGCCCCCGCGCCACTGCGCAATTCGGTTGATCAGGCACTGCGTGCACTGCGCCGCAGTTGGGAACACAAAGATCGTGTTGAGCGTGTACAGACACTCTATGATGAGCATCTGCCACTGGTCATGATCGACCCACAGTCAATGGGCATCGCCCTGCAACTCCTGATTGATAACGCGCTCAAGTTTAGTCAGGAATATGTGACGGTGCGCGTAAGGAAAGTACGTGACGGCGTGCGGGTCGAAGTAATCGACAACGGCATCGGCATCCCCAACGATCAACACGTACGCATCTTCGAGCCATTTTATCAGGTGGATAGCAGTTCAACGCGGCGCTTCAATGGTGCAGGCGTCGGGCTGGCGATTGTGCGTCTCATTTTAGAGCGGCACGCCATTACGATCAAAGTGAAAAGTAAGGCAGGTAAAGGCAGCACCTTCTCGTTTGTTGTGCCGAAAGCCCCAGACCTTCCCTCATCAACTGAATAATCCCCCAAACTCTCATGACGACATTAGGTAAATCTCCGCTCAACGCCGCGTCTACCTGATTGACTCAAAATTGTTTTGTGCGCTACAATGGTTTCATAAAATTTAATTTGTTCTGAACGTCACAATCAAAACCAACGCGACTTCTGTCGTTCAGCAGATAGGAACTGGGAATGCTGCATAGCGAAACCCTGACACAACCCATGCCAAATGGGATAGTGAATACGCTTGAAACCGCCGCGCTCTTGACCGAAGAACTTCAGGCGGTTGATCAACTAATGCTCGACGTGGTAGACAGCGATGTAACCGTACTCCGAGATGCCAGCCGCCACATCATCGGCGCAGGTGGCAAACGAGTACGTCCGCGTTTAATGCTGCTCACCTATATGGCGCTTAATGGTGATCCAGAACAAATCAACCGTGTGACTGCCCCTGCCGCCGCACTCGAATTGGTTCATACCGCCAGCGTCGTCCATGACGACATCAACGATCACGGCGTGGTACGGCGCGGGCGTCCGTCGGTCAACGCGATTTGGGGAAGAACATTTGCCTTACTCACAGGCGACTTCTTGTTCACCAAAGTCTACGAACTGATGGCGCCGTATGAAGACCTGAATATCGTGCTGGCAAACGCGACCGTCGCGCTGGTAGAAGGCGAAACGCTGCAAGCCCAAGCGGTCAAGGAAAACAACTTCACCCGCGAGGTGTATTACACCATCATCGGGCGCAAAACGGCGGCATTATTCAGCGCCGCCACAGAAGTCGGTGCGCGCATGGCAAATGCCCCGCACAATGTTGTCAAAACCATGTCGGATTTTGGTTATAACGTCGGTCTCGCGTTCCAGATCGTCGATGACATCCTGGACATCATTGGAGATAGCGATCAACTCGGCAAAACGTCGGGCATCGATATCGCGCAAGGACGCGGGTTTCTGGCTGTCGAAGGCAGTACGGATGAAACGCAAGCCGCGCCTCCGGTTGATAATGCCGACCCTTTGCAGTCGATCAAACGCAAAGTACTGCAAGGCGACCGCCTCGAAGAAGCCCGTAAGCAATCGCGCGCCCTGGTGGAAAGTGCCGTCACAAAACTCGATGTATTGGCAGAGTCGCCGTACAAGCAGGGTTTGATTGAGCTGGCGCATATGGTGATCGAACGCGAGTTTTAAGGGATCGTCATCAAGACACGGGCATGGATTCGCGCTATGTTGACAACGAATCCTGAACTGTTCCTGATGTTCTGGGGCATGTTCACCGTTAAAGAATAACTCAATTTTATAGCAGAGCGCGACCGACGCGATCGCGCTCTGCTATAAAATCAGCATCGCATCCCCAAACGAGAAAAAGCGATAGCCTTCGCGTTTTGCCGTCTCATAAGCGTGCATGATCAGTTCGCGCCCAGCGAACGCGCTCACCATCATCATCAGCGATGACTTGGGCAGATGAAAATTCGTGATCATTGCATCGACGACGCGCCAACGATAACCCGGATAAATGAACAAATTCGTGTCAAGATCGAACGCAATCACCGGACGCCACGCGCACGCTTCAAGCGAGGCGTACGGGTCAGCGGGGCTGCCGCCTTCGCTCAAAATGCCGCCTGTTTCCAGAGCGCGTGTTGCTGTCGTGCCGACAGCGATGACGCGACCACCCGCCAATTTCGCTTCGTTGATAATTTTCGCATCGACGGCGTGTAAAATCGCCCGTTCGCTGTGAATGTGATAATCCACGATGCGTTCGACATTGACGGGTTTGAACGTGCCTAAACCGACATGCAGCGTAACTTCAGCAAAGCGTACGCCTTTAGCCCTCAGCGCGAGCAAAAGTTCGGGCGTAAAGTGCAGTCCGGCGGTCGGCGCGGCGGCTGAACCAGCGTTTTTGTTGTATACGGTTTGATAACGTTCGGGGTCGATCAACGGCGCGTGAATATATGGCGGAAGCGGTATTTCGCCTAATCCGTTCAAGTCGTCATCGATGGGACGGCTAAAGCGGATCACGCGTTCGGATTCTTGCAGCACTTGTTCGATTTGCGCTGTGATTCCCGTTTCGCCAAATACCAACCCGACTCCCTGCAACACGCGCCGACCGCCGATCAAACACTGCCAGCGCACATCGTCAATTTTTCGCAGCAGCAGCACTTCGACCGCACCGCCCGTTTCGATTTTGGTGGCGTGTAAACGCGCCGGAATCACGCGCGTTGTGTTTAAGACGAGTACGTCACCCGCATGGAGATAATCCACAATGTCGCGGAAGACGCGATGTTGAAGGTCATTTGTCGCACGATTCACAACCATCAACCGCGACGAATCGCGCGGTTCGATAGGGGTCTGTGCAATAAATGACTCCGGTAGATCGTAATCGAATTGGTCAAGTGTCAGATCAGTCATCTTCAAAATATCGTCCATTAAAACAAGGGCTGCTGGGGTGACGCAGGCGGTTGAGGAGCATCTTTGGGATAAGGAATACCAATATGTTCGTAGGCACGTGCTGTTGCTTCGCGTCCACGCGGCGTGCGCTTGAGAAAACCAAGCTGGATCAAATAGGGTTCATACACATCTTCAATCGTGCTCGAATCTTCGCTGATAGACGCGGCAATCGTTGGCAGACCAACTGGACCGCCCCCATAGGCATCGATGATGGTATGCAAAATACGGCGGTCAATATCGTCCAGACCGAGAAAATCAATATCGAGTAGTGCGAGCGCTTCCCCCGCCACGCTGCCGGTGATCACCCCATCAGCGCGCGTCTGTGCATAATCGCGTACACGGCGCAGCAGCCGAAGCGCAATACGTGGCGTACCACGCGCACGACGGGCGATCTCGCTGATGCCTTCTATCCTCGCTTCGACGTTAAGCATCCCCGCCGCACGCGTGATGATATATTCGAGTGCTTTTTGATCATAAAAATCGAGCCGAAAATGCGCGCCAAAACGATCGCGTAATGGGTTCGCCAACAGCGCGAGCTGCGTTGTCGCGCCGATTACTGTGAAGCGTGGCAAGGGCAAACGAACATTTTTCGCGCCAGGACCCTTGCCGACGATGATATCCAATTTGAAGTCCTCCATCGCCGGGTACAAAATTTCTTCAACCTGACGCCCCAAACGATGAATTTCATCGATGAACAGAATATCATTGGTTTTCATGTTGGTCAAAATCGCGGCGAGATCGCCCGCGCGTTCGATAGAAGGTCCCGCCGTGATGCGAATATTGACGCGCATTTCATTGGCGACGACATATGCCAGCGACGTTTTGCCCAAGCCTGGTGGACCGTAAAACAGCGTATGATCGATGGGTTCGCCGCGCCCTTTGGCAGCATCGATGATAATTTTCAGGTTTTCGCGCACGCGGTCTTGCCCGACAATATCTTTGAGCAGTTTGGGACGGAGCGCGACGTTATCGCGGTCTTCGCCGCGTGGGTTTGGCGTGATTAACCGTCCGTCGTCGGACATGAGCGCCTCAAGGGTGATATAAATGTTCTATATCCAGTATACACGACGCGGGCAAGGGTGATAAAGATTCAACCGAAATCGAAATGCACAACATAGAACCATAACATCAACGAGTCATACAGGCAGTTGTTTTGACACGCAGGATGGGCGGGCATACAATCAGCACGGTTTTTTGATGATCACATACGAGAAGCGACGCATGACCGATCAACTTCACGTTTCGATGCACCCCTTGGTGCAGCACAAACTAGCCGTGCTGCGCGATAAAAATACTGATTTTCGTTCATTTCGTGAACTGCTGCGCGAACTCGCTGTGTTATTGATTTACGAAGCGACGCTCGACCTTAATCTGTCGCCGCGCGAAGTCGAAACACCGATGGGGACGACGACTGGTTATAAAGCCACAGAAACGATCGGCTTAGTCCCGATTTTGCGCGCGGGATTGGGGTTGGTCGAAGGCGCGCTTCAGTTGTTACCAAGCGTACAAATCTGGCACATCGGCTTATATCGAGATGAAAAGACCCTGCGTCCGGTCACGTATTACAACCGCATGACGAAACCGCCAAAGGTTGATTTGTTTCTCATCCTCGATCCGATGCTGGCGACGGGTGGTTCAGCGGTCGCTGCGGTCGATATTTTGAAGCAGACCAATATCCCACGCATCAAATATATTGGTGTCATCGCGTCGCCCGAAGGGGTGAATACGCTGGCGACGGCACATCCCGATGTGCCCATTCATGTTGCGGCGGTCGATGAAGGTCTGAACGATATCGGTTTCATCGTGCCGGGTTTAGGCGACGCGGGCGACCGCCAATTCGGGACGATTACGAGCAGTGCCGAGTGAACTCGTTTATCCCGTTTGTAGTGGTCTTTACCCTGTCGCTTGGGGTAAGTTTGCTGTTGATTCCACTAGCGGATCGTGCTGGTCGACGATACGGGATCACAACCAAAACCGATGCGCGGCGGCAAACCGATACAGATCACCGCCGCGTTTCCCGTTTGGGCGGCGTCGCTTTATACGGAGGCTTTACCATTGCAGCAGTCGCGGCGCAATTCCTGATGGTGCCGCGACTGGACCCGTATGAAATTATTCGGCTCATCGGCTTAATCGGCGGCTCAACCATCATCTTCGTCGTCGGCATTTTGGACGACATCTACGAGTTTCCAGCGCTGCCGCAGTTCTTTGGACAGTATCTCGCAGCAGCGTTTGCGATCGTGTTTCAGATTTTCATCGAATATGTCAGCAATCCGTTCACTGGACAACAGACCGATCCATTTACGCCGATTGTGACGGTCACGCTTAGCTTTTTTTGGCTGGTCGGCATGATGAACACGATGAATTGGCTCGACGGACTGGATGGTCTGGCGGGCGGCGTCGCGGTTATCGCCGGACTCATGTTGTTCATCAACAGCGCGTTTCGCGTCGAGCCGGCGCAAACAAGCGTTAGCTTGCTGCATCTGGCATTGGTCGGCGCGGCACTTGGGTTTTTACTGCACAACTACAACCCGGCGCGCATCATTATGGGCGGCGGTGCGCCATATTTAGGATTTTTGCTGGCGTCATTGAGTATCATCGGCGGCGCGAAAATGGCGACGATTTTGCTGGTTATGGGGCTGCCGCTTGTCGATGCAGTCTGGCAGGTCGTTAAACGAGCGCGAGAAGGACGCAATCCCTTTCGCGGCGATCGAGGACATTTACACTTTCGACTGCTCGATAAGGGCTTCGGAACGAAGCGAATCGTTGTCGGTTATTACCTGTTCTGCAGCTTCTTCGGCGCGCTGACATTGATCATTGAGAGTGAATTGTACAAGTTCATTGCGCTCGGCGTCATGATCGTGTTGGTCATGATCGGATTGGTATTTGTGACGCGCAAAAACTAAACGGCTTCGTCATCAATGGCGGCGCTTTCGTTCGTCGCCGTGGCAATTACAGGATCGTCATCATCGACATCGTCAATTTCGTCCTCGTCTTGATCGTCGTCAATTTCGTCCTCGTCTTGATCGATGGAGGGATTCAACAAAGGCGCGGTAGCTGACGCGGGTCGAACGGCAGGTGGTGTCACGCTCGTGTTTTGCAGTGAGGCTGCGGTGGTTCGTCCGTCGTTTAGCGTTGTTGTCGGCACGGATGCAGTCGTCATCGGCTCGGTCAATGCCGGACGTGTGCCAGGCACTGGCAGTGCCGACGCACCCACAAAACTGGGCAGCGCCCCTTGCCCGATCGCTTCACCTAAAAGTGCGCTGTCTTTATCCGGCGCGACAGGAATCGGCAGTTGAAGCCGATAGATACTCGGTGGACCTGCGGCGGCTGCACGGACAGCATCGGATTGCTGACGCTGAGCCGCTTTGCGCGCTTTTTCAGCTTGTTCAGCGCGCATCTTGATAATTTCTTCGCGGCGCACAGCAACGAGCTTGCCTTTTTCAAACGTGGCGCTGTTACCCGTCACCCGCTCAATGATCGACTCAGTCCCACCCAACACCGCCGTGATACTCAAGTTGATACCAATAATCGACAGGAATATACCCGTCAGCACGCTTGCGCCTTGCGAAATAGAGCTGAGCGCGTTACCGAGAACCCGATCGCCAATACCGAGCGCATAAAACGCGATGATCGCGATTACAATCGGCGGCAGCAGCAAGCGCCAGCCGCGCAAATTGGATGGATCTGGCGTCATTGTCGCGCTGACAGCAAACACCAGATACATCCACAGTAGAAAATCGGGCGATGCGATTAAAAGTTGTACCGCATCACCCAACGTGCTGTTTGGTTCACCCGCAAGCAGCGCAAAGAAGCCGCTCATATTTAACGGATTGTTGATTGCGAACCAGATAAACGCGATCCCACCGACAAGCGGCATCAGATTGATGATGAACAACCGAAAAATGCCGATCTTTTTCGCATCGTACTTGACGAAATTGAGCTTGAGTTCTGCGATCTCTTGTTTTTCGGGAAATTTGAAGTCGCCAGACGCGCGAATATTTAGAATCCCCGCCATCAGCCACACGATTACTTCATGCAGAAATACGCCCGGCAAGAAGAATGTGTAATACAAAATCGTCGTGGTTTGCAGATTTTTTGTCAGCAGCCACCCGACCTTGAAGATATGTTGATGCAGCCAGCGCTCCAGGCTGCGCATCGGGATCAATAGCCCCAGTGCCAACAGCCAGGGCGCAAGAAGTTCGACGACGTTCAGTGGTTACGCCCCTTTAACCGAAGCCGCAATTTCAATAAGACGCGTAAAATCGTCAACTTTCAACGATGCGCCGCCGACCAACGCACCGTCGATGTCGGGCTGCGACATATACGATTCCATATTGTCTGGCTTGACGCTGCCGCCATATTGAATACGCACTGTGTCCGCAGCACTGGCGTCATACAGGTCGCGCAGCGTAGCACGAATCACATCACCGCATACACGCTGCGCTTCGGCGGGGTCACAGCTCAAGCCAGTGCCAATCGCCCAAATCGGTTCATAAGCGATGACGATAGTCGCCAAATCGTGAATACTGACATTTTCCTTGAGCGCGGCACGCACCTGACCACTTACCCACGCATCAGTAGCGCCCGCTTCGCGCTGATCACGGCTTTCACCCACCGCGATGATCGGCTTGAGACTGTGCGCCAGTGCCGCATGAACTTTTTTCTGGACATCATCGTCACTGTCATGCAAAAACTGACGCACTTCCGAATGCCCGATGATCACATATTCGACCAAGCCTTGCAGCATCGGTGGCGCAATTTGACTGGTAAACGCGCCTTGTTTTTCCCAGTGGATGTTTTGCGCGCCGACCTTGATACGCGTGCCATCTAAAACTGTGGCGACCGACGAAAGCGCGATAAACGTCGGGCAAACCACACGCTCTACAGTTGTGAATGGCGCAAGTTTCGGTGCGAGTTCGCGCACAAAATCAACCGATTCACGGAGCGGTTTGTACATTTTCCAGTTCCCGGCGATGATCGGGGTACGCATAAATACTCCTTCGATGATGAATAAGGGACTGCACCTTAACTGTACATAAATGCCATCACGATTCCAACGCGGCCAGCAAGGTTTCGGTACGCATTTTGAGCCATCCCGGCGCTGTTGGGTCAGCAAGTGCCAGTTCATAAGCGGCGCGCGCGTCACCGATATTAGCGCGTGCTTGTTCCAGTTCGCCGATTACCAACTGCACCTCGGCTAGATTGGAGGCATTGACCAGCGGCAGTGCAATTGCGGCGGCAGCCAGTGTATCACGCCCGTTCGTAAGCAGCGCGCGCGCGATCATCGCCGTGATGACAGGTTCTTGAAATTCACGTCCGCGTTCGCTCAGCACGCTCAGCGTGCGGATTTGCAGCGGAGTCAGCGAACGGGCACGCGTGACCAGACTGTAAAGACGTTCGCCTGCATGGGCACGTATGGCAGGATACCACGCCGTATTTTCTGCACTGGTCAGCGCTGCGCCATAGGCGAGCAGTGCCGCTGTCGTGTGTTCGAGATCGACTGCTACATTGCCTGCCGATGCGTAGTATAAAATCGGATCAGCCGCATACTGTGCGCCTTCGCGAATAGCCGCTTCGGCACTCGCCAGTTGGTTTTCTTCCATGTGCGCACGCCCCAACGCCAGATACGCCAATGGATTTTCTGGCATGTCGCGCAATCGCCGTTCAGCTTCATCGACCGTGATATCGGGAATGGCGATTAATTGCAGCGAAAGCATCGGTATGTCGGTTGTTGATGGCGGTTCAGTAAGCGAAGGATCGTCATCACGCGAAATAAGGCTCAGGACAAGAAAAGCGAGTAATCCGGCGCCCAGATAGCGCAGCCAACGACGCCGTTCACGCGATTTCGCAACAGGCTGTACGGTGTCTACAACCGGAACGACGACGTTCGGAATAGCCAGCGCGCGTCGTCCGCTCGGAGTCGGCGCGGGCACTAACCATTTCATCGTCGATTCGGAAAGCGGCGTATCGTTGTCATCCCCAAACGTGAACCGCATGGATGGCGAATCATGGCTGAGCACAGTTTTTAAGGCGCGCATAATGTCGGCGGCTGACTCGTACCGATCTTCTGGTCGTTTCGCCAGCGTCTTAATCAAAACCTGTTCTGCGTCGGCAGTGATCGCCGGATTAAGCGTGCGCGGGGGCGGAAGCGGCTTGTAAATATGATCGTGGACAATCGCGTAGGGCGTCCCTTCATGATACGGAACGCGACCGGTCAGCAATTCGTATAAAACGACGCCAAAGGAATACAAATCGCTGCGATGATCTGGGTCAGCGCCACCTTGCGCTTGCTCTGGCGAGATATAAAACGGCGTCCCGATCAACATATTCTCGCTGATCGTGCTTTCGCCGGTCTGCGTCAGCTTTGCCAAGCCAAAATCGGTCAGGTAAGGCGTGCCTTTGGTATCCATCAAGATATTGCTCGGCTTGATATCACGGTGCAGCACGCCTTGCCCATGCGCATAATCGAGCGCTGATGCGAGCGGCGACATGACACGAATCAGATCATCACCATTGAAAGCGCCGTTCATCAGCACACTTTTTAAGGTCGTGCCTTCGACATACTTCATGACGATACACGGCTTGCCATCATGGTCGAACGAATCATAAATCGGGACGATATGCGGATGTTCAAGGCGCGCGACGATGTGCGCTTCGCGTTCAAAGCGCGCTAAAAACGTGGGATCATCGGCGTATCCCGCGTGAATCATTTTGATAGCGACGTATCGATCAAGACGTGGATGAAAGGCTTTATAGACCGTCGCCATGCCGCCTTGCCCCAATGGGCTGAGCAATTGGTACACACCTAGCATTTGCCCTTCAGACGATGGCATCCCATTTCCTTTACGGATTTTGGACATCTATCGCGTATTATAGCGCTCGATACCGGTTTGCGAGCAGTGCAGTTGCAACTTAAGTGTAAAACGGTTACACGGTTTATAGACCGTCGAGCAATATTTCTGCACGTTCGACCACCCATGGCGGTGCAGGAAGCCCGGACGTTGTTAGACGCAGCAACCGCTCGGCGGCAGCGATATTGCCATCCGCGAGTTCGATCTCTGCCATGACGAGCAGCGCTTCCATACGCGCGTCGTTGTTCTCAACGAGACCACTCACCAGTTCGCGCGCCGATCGCGTATCGCCCGTTTGCAAAAGCAACCGTCCAATCATCACCGCGATTAATGGCTGTTGATATGCCGAATTCTGGTCGGGCAGCCGTTGCAGCACCACGATTTGCGCGCTGGGAAGCAAATTTTCTTGCGTGACCAGCGCGTACAGTTCTTGCCCTGCCAAGCCGCGTAATTGGAGAAACAATTCACTACCCACAGGGGCTTGTTCGAGCGCACTGCCAAAACTGAGCAGCGCCGCCAATGGCTCACGCAGACGAACCGCTTCGATGGCAGATGTGGCGAAATAGATCGCTGGATTGTCGGCATAATCGACGCCCGCTTGAAGCGCCGCGGCGCCTTCGAGCGCGTCATCTGCTTCTAAGTACGCACGCGCCAAGGCTAAATAGCCAACCGGATCGTTAGGGTAGGTATCAATCATGATTTGTGCGTCGATCACAATCACCACTGGAACTTGAAGCAACGTCAGACGATCAATACGATTGTTCGCTTGGATTGTTGGAACGGGCGTCATCGCAGCCATTTGCTGAGCTTGCGTAGTCGTGATCACAAGATACGCGCCAAGCGCGATCACGCCGATTAATCCGGCTGCCCACAAAACAGATCGGTTCTTCTTAGCACTTCCATTGGTTGCCGTATTGAGCGCAGTTGGCGTCCCAGTCATGGGTTGCAGTGGCGTTGTAAGCACATGGGCAGGGTCAGCACACCGTTTTAGGATCGAATCGGTAATCGTGTGCGACGTGCGCCCAACGCTCAATGGAACCTCGAACTTATCATCACCGACCGCGGCGCGAAACGCATCCATCATAGCGGTCGCGGTCGGGTAGCGATCTTCCGGACGTTTAGAAAGCGCGGTTAGCAGCACCCCTTCGACCAACGGCGAAATCTGAGGGTTGATGCTGGACGGCATTGGCACAGGTTCTTGAATGTGTTTGGTGACGATCGCATACGGCGTACCATCTGCATACGGTACGCGCCCGGTCACGAGTTCGTATAAGACGATGCCAAGCGAATACAAGTCGCTCGCAGCCGTTAAATCGGCAGCACCCCGCGCTTGTTCTGGCGACATATAATACGGCGTGCCGATCATCATGCCTTGACTATAGGTCGTCGCGCCGCTTTCGGTCAGCCGCGCCAAGCCAAAATCGGACACGTACGGCGTACCTTTGGTATCGAGCAGGATATTGCTCGGTTTGATATCCCGGTGCAGCACACCTTTGCTATGCGCGTAATCGACCGCCGATGCGATAGCCGTCATTACGGTCACAATATCCTGCAAAAACAAAGGACCTTCCGCCAAGACACCGCGCAGCGTCATACCGTCGATATACTTCATGACCAGACACAATGTCCCATCGCTCTCGAAAAAATCGTGTACGGGGACAATATTCGGATGTTCCAACGCGGCGATGATTTGCGCTTCGCGCTCGAAGCGCGCCACAAATGCTGGATCGTCGGCAAACGATGATTGTATCGTCTTGATCGCGACATGACGGTTAAGGCGCGCGTGAAAAGCTTTATACACCGACGCCATACCGCCATGTCCTAAACGCGATACGATTTGATACTGTCCGATGATGCGACCATCCAGGGTTGACATGGGGCTACGCTCGCGCTATAGTATACATTTATATTTTTACAATTATTTATCTTGTAACGCTACCACACCTGGCAATGCCTGACCTTCCAGCATTTCAAGGCTGGCACCGCCGCCCGTGCTGATATGCGTGATTTTGTCCGCCAAGCCGCTGTCTTCCACTGCCGCAGCGCTATCGCCACCGCCGACAATCGTCGTCGCACCGTGAGCGGTCAGATCGGCTAAAATCGCCGCGACGCCATTCGTTCCGATGGCGAAGACGGGTTTTTCGAAGACGCCCATTGGACCATTCCATACGACTGTTTGCGCTCCATTCAGCACATTCTTGAAATGCGCGAGCGATTCTTCGCCGATGTCGTAAATACCCCAGCCGTCGGGCACACCTTCGGCAACGTTAATGGTGCGCGTATTGGCGTCGTCCGCGAATTTATCACCAATTACCGCATCGATAGGCAGCACCAACTTGTCGCCGCCTTTGGCTATCAAATCGCGCGCCATGTCGACGGCATCAGCTTCGACCAACGACGTACCAAGCGCGATCCCTTGTGCGGCAAAGAATGTGTTCGCCATGCCACCACCGATCACCAAGCGATCACATTTGGTGAGCAAGGTTTCGATCACTTTGATTTTATCGCTGACTTTCGCGCCACCCAAAATCGCTATAAACGGACGTTTTGGGTTGTCGATGGCGCTGGATAGATATTCGATCTCTTTTTCCATCAGTAAGCCTGCCACCGACGGCAAATGCTCAGTCACACCGACCGTCGAGCTGTGCGCGCGATGCGCCGACCCGAACGCATCGTTGACAAAAATATCGCCGTGCTGCGCCAGTTTTGCGCTCAGTTCGGCGTCATTCTTTTCTTCGCCAGCATAAAAGCGCGTATTCTCCAGCAGCAGTACACCACCATCAGGCAGCGCGGCGATCGCTTGGTCAGCGACTTCACCGATACTATCCGCCGCAAACGCGACTGGAACGCCAAGTTGTGCCTGTAAAGCCGGTGCGATGGGTGCGAGAGAAAATTTCGGATCGGGACCACCCTTCGGGCGACCCAGATGCGACATCAAAATCACTGCTTTCGGGTGTTGATCAAGGATCGCCTTAAGCGTCGGTACGGCGGCACGGATGCGTGTATCGTCGGTGATCGTTGTGCCATCTAACGGCACGTTGAAATCGACGCGCACGAGTACGCGCTTGCCCTTCAAATCGACATCACGGATCGTTTGCTTGTTCATACGTTCTCTCCTCTAATGAAAAGGGCATGGCATAGCAGCCATGCCCCGGCAATCGCAACCGACATCTTTCTACAGGCGATCGCCCATAAACTTGACCAAATCGGCGACACGGCACGAATAACCCCATTCGTTATCGTACCATGTCACGACTTTCGCCAGATTACCCATCACCTGTGTGCTCATCGCGTCGATGATGCTTGACCGCGAGTCGCCTTTGTAATCGATGCTGACGAGTGGTTCATGGCTTACGCCCAAAATACCGTTCATGCGGTCGCTGACAGACGCCGCATCGAACGCCGCGATGAGTGCTTCGGTCGTGGTTTCTTTCTCCAGCATACACACAAAATCGACCAGCGAGACGGTCGGCGTTGGCACACGTACAGAGAAGCCGTCGAATTTACCTTTTAGTTCGGGAATAACCAACGAAACCGCTTTTGCCGCGCCTGTCGTCGTCGGGATCATGTTGACGGCGGCGGCACGCGCGCGGCGCAAGTCTTTATGCGGCAGGTCGAGCAACTGCTGGTCGTTGGTATAGCTGTGAATCGTCGTCATGAATCCCTTGATAATACCGTAGTTGTCATTGACAACTTTTGCGGCAGGCGCGAGGCAGTTGGTCGTGCACGACGCATTCGAGACGACATGATGCGTCGCCGGATCGTACTTATCTTCGTTGACTCCCAGGCAAATCGTGATATCTTCGCCTTTGGCGGGCGCGCTGATGATGACTTTCTTAGCACCACCGGTCATGTGCTTGGCGGCATCCGCCTTATCCGTAAAACGCCCCGTGCTTTCGACAACAATATCGCAGCCCAAGTCACCCCATGGCAGCATCGACGGGTCTTTTTGCGATAATACACGAATCACATCACCATCAATCACAAGCGCATCATCGTGCTTTTCGACGGTGCCCGGATACCGCCCATAGTTCGAGTCGTACTTGAACAAATGCGCCATCGTTTCGAGATCACCCAAGTCGTTGAACGCAACAATATCAACGTCGTTCGGGTAACGCTCGCGCAATGTTCGCAGTACCTGACGACCGATACGTCCAAACCCGTTGATACCTACACGAATTTTCGCCATCTAGCTTGCTCCTGTGTGGTTGTCCTGCGTGAGAATATTCAGGTACAACAGAAGAGCGCACAATCGTGCGCCCTTCTGAATGTCTACATGTGAATGGGCAGCGGCTTGATCAACGCTGCGCCTTTACGCTCGCTCTGGCTCAAATGCTGAATCGCACGACCGAGCTTTTTGGGATCATGCCGCCACGGGCGTTCCGCATCGACCAGATCGGTGTAAAACACCTCGTAGCGCTGCAATATTTCATGATATTGGGGCGCGGCTTGCACATAACGGGTATTTTTGTTTTCGCCCTGCTGGTTGCTCGGAAACACATTGTTGGCGATCACGGTTTGAAATACGCCGCGCCCGATATGTTTCTCCAACGCCAGCACATGTTCCGCGACCGTATAATTATCGGTCTCACCGGGCTGCATGGCGATATTGCACACATAAATCTTGTAGGCGCTGGTCGCGCGAAGCGCATCGCCAATGCCGTGCACCATCATATTGGGAAGGATGCTGGTGTACAAACTACCCGGACCAATCACGACAATATCGGCATCCAAAATTGCGCGCACACTGCCTGCAAAAGCGGCGGCGTTTTCGGGAATCAACCAGATTCTTTCGATTTGTCCGCCTGTCTCACTGATCGCCGACTCGCCTTCGACGGTAATCGGCTTACGCTGGTTCGGCATACGGATACTAGCGGCGAGTTGAACATCTGCCAGCGACGCCGGAAACACACGCCCTTGAATATTCAAGACGCGCTCGGTTTCGATGAGCGCTGATTCCAAGCCGCCCGTCACCCCGCTTAATGCGGTGATAAATAAATTCCCGAACGCGTGACCATTCAAATCACCATTATTGAAGCGATATTGAAATAAACGCGCCATCAGACTTTCGTCGTCCGCCAATGCCACGATATTGTTGCGTAAATCGCCGGGTGGAAGCACGCCATGATCGCGCCGCAGCTTGCCGGAACTGCCACCATCATCCGCGACTGTGACAACCGCCGTAATATTACTCGTGAACGACTTGACGCCACGCAGCGAGGCAGGTAAGCCTGTCCCGCCACCGACCGCAACAACCTTGACGCCTTTTTGGCGGCGGCTGTGCGTATACACCAAGTCGATGATTGCGCCTTGTTGATGCACGCGATACGGAGCGAGAATGACGTTGGATAACTTGATGACCGACAGCGTGACCAACGTGATGCCAGCCAGCAGCGCCAGTATGATCTCGAACCAGCCGAGATTGAGCATCGGGATTTCCAGCGCTTGCGTCAGGTTGACGATTCCGAGTGCCAGACCAAGCGCGATCAGCAGCACACCACCGCCCAGCAAAAACAGCCAGCGCTTGACGCCTAACCCAAAGGCGAACCACTTTTTTAATCGGTGAAAGATGACCATGTGTTTGAACTACATTGTAGGTGAAGATAACTGCTCAAGATTAACACCCCCCCTGCTCACTGTCAAAGGTAAAGGTCTGTGATTACTGGTGACGATACATCTGTTTATCCAGATGCTCAGGTCTGTGATCCGATTATAAACATGACCACCAACCCGCCAATGATACGCCGAATGTTCATGAATCGACCTTTCCTAATAGGCGTTCGATAAATACCCAAGTCAAAATCCAGTTGCACACGGAGCGCTATAATGACAGCAGTATAAGAAGCAAGAGGACTCTCCATGATTAAAATCTTATCGATTGAAGCGACGCGTGCTGTCGAAGCCGCCGCTGATGCCGCCGGTTTATCGTTTGATCTCATGATGGAAAATGCGGGGCTGGCAGTCGCACGCCGCGTCGTTGACGTGCTGAAAAAACTCCCCGACCCGAACGACTCGCGTGTGACCGTGCTGGTAGGTGCGGGCAAGAACGGGAGCGACGGCTTGGTCGCGGCGCGCTTGATCGCCCAAAATTCGCCTGCACAAGTGCGTGCGTATTTGTTAAAAAAGCGCCCCGACGATGATGCACACCAACAAGCGGCACGCGATGCAGGTATTTTTGTCGCCGATGCCGAAGACGATCAGCGCTTTCGTGTGCTGCACAACATGATTGCCAGCGCCAATGTCGTCGTCGATGCGCTGTTTGGCATCGGCGTCCAACTACCGCTGCGCGATGATGCCACGAAGCTGCTGCGCGCTGCCAATGCCGCGATCAACGGCAGCGAACGCGAACAGGAAAATCTCGAAGGCGAAATCATCCAGCCAACGCGCCCAGAAACCGTCATCGCGCGCACACGTCCGTATGTAATTGCAGTCGATTGTCCAAGCGGCTTAAATTGTGATACGGGTGCATTCGATAAGAACGCACTCAGTGCCGACGAAACCGTCACCTTCGTGGCGGTTAAACCGGGGTTGCTCACGTTTCCCGGTGCGGAACATGTCGGCGAACTGACGATCGCGACGATCGCGATCCCCGAAAGCACTGATGGGCTCAAAGATGAAGCCCACTTTTATGTTGATGTCGCCTATGCGCGCGATCTTTTACCAGCACGCTCCAATAACTCGCATAAGTACAGCTATGGCAAAGTTTTAGTCGTCGGCGGCTCGATCAACTATGCAGGCGCAGCAGGTATGAGCGCTAAAGCCGCGTATCGCACAGGCGTCGGGTTGGTTACGGTTGGCGCACCTGCTCCGGTAACAGCGATTCTGGCGGCACATTTGCTCGAAGCGACATGGGTACTGCTACCGCATGATATGGGCGTGCTGGCGTCCGCCGCCGCGCCGATGATCCGTGACGAAGCCGCTAAAGTCGATGCAATGCTGTTGGGTCCTGGCATCAATCGCGAAAAGCCAACGCACGATCTGATGGTTGAATTGTTCACCGACAAAGCCAAACCATCGGGCAAAAGCAGCATCGGTTTTATCAACGCGAAGCAAGACGACTCATCTGCGAACGACGCACTTTTGATGCCGCCGCTGGTCATCGATGCCGACGGCTTGAATATTTTGAGCGATATTGAAGATTGGTGGACGCGGCTGCCCGCCAACACAATTTTGACCCCGCACGCGGGTGAATTTGGACGGCTGGCAAAGCTGGAACGTGAAATTGTCGAGCGCGATCGGTGGACGGTCGCGCTTGAAAAAGCGGCGGCGTGGAACTGTATTGTACTGCTCAAAGGCGCACATACATTAATCGCCGCGCCCGACGGTCGGCTAGCCGCATTACCCTTCAAAACATCGGCGTTGGCGACAGCGGGGACAGGCGACGTTCTGAGCGGTTTGATCGTCGGTTTCTTGGCGCAAAAAGTCAACCCGTTCGATGCGGCGGTGCTGGGCGGTTATATTCATGGATTAGCAGGCTTAGAAGCGGGGCGGCACGTCGGTAGTGACCGTGCCGTGATCGCGGGCGATGTACTGAACGCTATTCCAGCGGCGCTGGCAGCGTTATCCGCCTAATTCTTCAAATGTCTCAAGACGACGGCGGGCAGCAGCCTTACCCTCGGCAAGGCTGTCCGCCACGATGTCACGCGGACGCGCTAATTCGATGGCGTTATTGACAGAACGACGCAGCACGATGCCGCTCTTGGGCAACGTGAATAACGCGGTCAAACCGCCAGCGATTAAACCATAAATCGTCCCCATTAAAATAACGCTTGCGTCCCAGCCGGAACGCTGATTTTCTGGTTTCATCCGCGTGGCTTCTCTTTCTCTATATCGGATGCTGGCGTTTTGCGAATCGCGCGACGCAGCCCGAACACTTCACGTATTAATACCGATGCACCCGCTAAAAATCCGCTCAATCGCACGACGGGTCCTGTCACATTGGCGCTGACAAATTCGACTGTCGCTTGTGCCGTCTTCACTGTTTGCTGTGTATTTTCCAGAATTGGCTTGATCTCGGTTTGCACGATCGTGACCAGTTTCGCCACCTGCAATACTAAAATCGCCAGACTCAGGATGATCAAAATCCCTTCGAGACCCAGAAAAATGATCACCAGATCGCGGATCAACCGGATTACCGCACCACTTTGGCGCACATCGGTAAAAATCGCGAGCAGCAGCGCGATGATGAACAGCAGTACGATCACACCGATCAACCCACCCGCCGCAATCAGAATGATGCGCCGCAAACCGCCACTCGCGGGTTTGGTTTCAGGCGGTGATGGTAATGCAGTACTCGCGGAGGTAGGAGGCGTGTTGGTCATAAGTTCATCCTTAGATGTATCACACTAACGTGCGCCGCGCCGTCGTGACCGTCCGTTATCACCGGGACGGCTGGACGCCAGCGCGAATGTGAAGACCAATGCTAAGCCCGCGCCCATAACGGCGGGGAGCAAATGCAGTGATCCAATATTCAATAGGTTCAAATCAAAAACGACCCCCGCCAAGTGCCCGACGCCGAAACCCGACCACGCCGAAAGCAGAAACAGCGCGAAACGGCGAATATCGCCACCCACTAACAGGTGAAAGGCTGCCCCAATCAACGTCGCTATGATAAACGAAAATGTGAGGATTGGACTAGGCAAAAACGTGACCTCAAGTACAATGGCAGCAGGTACGGCTTATACTAACATGAGCACTTCATTTTTGACCAGCCATCTGGCTTATTTCTGGTAGGTCATCATGCAAACTATTGACCAACGTATCATCATCCCTGCCGCGCCCGATGTCATATGGGCAACGCTGAGTGATATTAGCCAAAATCCGACATGGATGCAGGACTGCGAAGCGATCACGTTTGTCAGTACCGCCCATTCCGGTCCTGGCACGCGCTGGCGCAGCACAATCCGTAAAGGACATGACGCGCTTATTCAGGTCAGTGCATGGTACAACGGACTCGGATACGAGTACACCATCGTGGATGGTGTCCCGTATAAACAAAATGTCGGTCGCATCCGTTTGCAAGAAGTCCCCGAAGGAACGGTCGTGCAATGGACGTTCAGTTACGACCCGAAAGGCGTGCGCGGCGCGCGTCATCTCGATGGAATCATCACCGACAGCCTGCGCACGCTTTATAAATTGATGCAAGTCGCGCGCGAAAAACGCCCGCTCGAACCTAAGTCGCTCATGCGCGATGATCCAGGCGTTGAAGCACGTTCGACCTATAAGCCGCGTCATCCATCGTCGGTCGAGCTAAAGCAAGATGACGCGCTCACCGATACGCAGCCAAAACGCCCGGTGTTCCCACTCATCGCTGAACCGCCAATCACAGACGACGATAATCAATTTATCCCGGTCGCGCGCCGACTTGAATTAGAAGAACCGCCTGTCGAGCAAGATGACACCCGTCCGCGTCCACCTGTCCCTTTGCCCGTCGATGCGCCACCTTCTGCGCGCCGCGAACCCATGGCGCCGACCGTAATATTCGACGAGCCAGACTTTTTGAACGACATACAGACGCCAATCGAGCGCATAACGCCCGCTGCTGACGCGATGTTCATGCCTCCGCGCCGCGAGACGCTTGTTGTTGAGCCACCCCCCGCCGTTGAAGACACGAAACCAGTTCGCACCGTTGAAATTATACCGGAATCGGTGACTAACCCGACGGTCGTTGAACCACAGCAGCCCGAAACGCCGCCGATAACGTCTGTGCCATCCGTAGAATCAGCTTCGTTTGCCACATCAGCACAGCCTGCGGCTGACGTTGCCGGAGCATTCGTGCTGCCAATCATCGAGTCCGATGCAGAAGTCGGGGATGACACTGCAAGCATTTGGGACGTTTTCAATTTGCCGCGACCCAGCGAAACGCAGGAGATGCGCGCGATTCAGGCACAGCGCGAAGCGCTCGCCACGCCCGAACCGGAAGTCATCTTAGAAATACAGCCGCCGCGCATGGGTTTGCGCGCCTTTCAACGCCGTCGGATTGTCAAGGTACAGCGTCCATCCGTCGATTGATTGACGAGGGCGCTATTCGTCCTCATCAGTTTCAGCGTCGATGATGCCAAATACCGCGTCGAGGATATCATCAGCATCGCTTAAACGGTCAAACGCGCCTTCATCATCAGATTGCAGCAGCAGTGCCGCCGATTCGAGCAGTTGAATCGTTGCGTTTGTAATCAACGACGCCACGTCCTGATAATCGTGTTCCACGATCAAATTATCAATGACTACTTTGGCGTTTTGCGCTGTGTTCAAAGCTTCGGTGAGCAGTCGTATCGCTTCTTGAGAGGTTTCCATTTTGACTCCTGATGTAGGCGAGGATTATCATGAGTGCTATTGTAGCGGCACAGTGCGAACGTTCTAGGTTTTGCGACCCACCCGCCGTGAATCGGCGCAAAATATCGGGTATTCAAATTGGCGCACTAACATAAAAAAGACCGCGCTGAACAAAATTGGCACAATGATCAACGTAATCGCCATTTGCAAGATGCGTTGTCTTATGCCCAATGACTCACCCTGTGTAGAGCAAATACTCTAAGTTACCAAGCGATCAGTTTGGGGGGACTTTTTGCAATAAAACAGCCACCCCGTGATGGGGTGGCTGTTTGGTAGGGAGGCTAAAGGGTCTCGAACCCTCGACCTATTGATCCACAATCAATCGCTCTAACCAACTGAGCTATAGCCTCCGTATATAAACAAGAATATCACGATTTACGGCGGGTTTCCAGTACCAATTTCAGAACTCCGCTGTCTTTCTGCGATGATCACAGTGACAAGGCTTCGTGGACAAGGCGCTTGTACGATCGACACATCAAAGCCGAACGGACTAAACAAATGCGCCATCGCTTGATTAGTAGCGTCGGTTGCTGACTGATCAACGTCGGCGCGCTGCCCGGTGATGCGATACAAAAACTCCAGTCCTTTGACGCCTGCCCCGCGCGCGGTAAAGACCGCGTTCGGCACAATGACAAAGCGACCGCCGGGACGCAGCACGCGGGCGACCTCACGCAGTGTCTCCGGCGCGATGATGAATTCCGCCGGGAACGTACTCACGACCGCTGCGAACGATTCTGATGGGAACGGAAGCGCTTGCGCCATGCCGCGTGTCAATCGCGACGGCAGGTTAACAGCTTGCAGTCGATTGCGTGCGATTTGCCCCATGTTTGGCGACAAGTCGATCCCGTATGCCTGATAACCCGCATGATGCAGCTCGATATGGACATGCCCGGTACCGTGCGCGATCTCCAATACGCGATCACCGTACGCGGCGTTCAGGTGATCAAGCGCCGATTTACCCCAACATCCCCATGCGCCCATCGACACGAACTGGCTGACGAGATCATAGGTAAAGGCAAATTCGTTATACAGCAGCCGAAACCCGAACCGCACTAACCTCGCCCATATTTTTGCGATGGCGATCACCATTTAGCTTTTCTTGCGCTTCGCAATCTGGATGTTGTCACCTTCGACCCGCACATCGTATGTTTTAGCGGGCGACACGGCGGGGGCGCACAACTGCGCGCCCGTGCGAATATCGAACTGTGCGCCATGCTTTGAGCATTCGAGCGCGAACTCGGTCAGTCCCCCATCGGCAAGCGGATAATCGTCGTGCGAACACATATCCTGGACGGCGTAGAACTGTCCGCCGACATTGAAAATGACGACCCAATCGCGCCCGAATTCAACGACCATACGCTCGCCAGGTATTAACTCGTCGATAGTGGCAACAGAAACATAATCCGACATGATAACCTCAAATTCGCTGCCTATGCGCCGACGATTTTTGCTTGCAGCGACGCGCGCAGACGGTCGCGCACCCGCTCGAATGGCACGCGGTCGAGCAGTTCTTCAAAGAAGCCCTCTGTCACCATCAACTCGGCTTCATCGCGCGGGATACCGCGACTCATCAGGTAAAACACGGGCTGTTCTTCCAATGAACCAAATGTCGCCGCGTGCGTGCAGCGTACGTCGTCCGCTTCGATCTCTAGACCGGGGATCGCATCCATGCGCGCGTCTTCGCTCAGCACAAGATTGCGACTGGCTTGAAAACCGTCGATCTTTTGCATCTTGGGCAGCGATTTGATCATGCCCTGCCACACCGAGCGCGACTCATCTTTCGCAGCGCCTTTGAATAGCAAATTGCTTTGCGTGAGGGGTGCATTGTGATTTTGCTGCGTATCATGGTCGAATAACTGCTGATGATCGGCGAAGAACATGCCGCTCACGCGCCCGTTCGCACCTTGACCATCCAATTCGACTTCGATGAAGTTCTTGACGAACTCACCACCCATCGTGCCGATAATCCAATCGAGCACACCATCGCGGCGTATACGCGCCCGCTGATAGTTGAACTCGTAGGTTTGACGATTCCAGTCTTGCAGCCCAACATAACGCAAATTCGCGTTATCACCGACTAAAAGTTCGGTCGCGCCGATGTGGGCGCTTTGCGACTCATTTTGCGCTGATTGATAATCGACCAGCATGGTCGCTTGCGCGCCATCATCGAGCACAACTAATACATGACCGAGTGTTGAACCGGCTTGCGTGTTATACATAACCACATGGATCGGCAGTTCGAGCGCGATTCGAGGCGGTACGTACAAAAACACGCCGTGCGTCCACAACGCGGCGTGCAGCGCGGCAAACTTATCTTCGGTCGGCTTAACTGCCTGAGTCATCAGGTTGGGGCGCACAAGCGCTTCATAATCGCGGCACGCCGTGACCAAATCGGTGAAAATCACGCCTTGACGTACGAACTCGTCTGAAAGTTCGTACTGCACAATTTTGCCGTTGACAAACACCAGCGTCGCGCCTTGCTCATCACCAATCAAGGGTTCGAGCATCGTTGTCGGCACCTGTTCGACCGACGACTGACCGCCATTCGGCAGATGATTGACTTGATCCCAACGCACACCGCGAAAATCAGTGCGTCGCCATGCTTCTTCGCTGCGACTCGGCATCGGCAAGCGCTCATATTCTTCCCATGCGATCAGTCGGCTTTCACGCAGCCATGTTGGTTCGTCGTGCGCCGTGCTCAACGCTTCTACGTCGGCGCGGGTATAGGTCGGCGATCCCGGCGCATTCGTCCGGCGTCTGTTTGCAACCACAGTAGGTTCTCCTAATCGAGGTACTGAAAAGCCGTGTCGAGCGCTGAGTACTGAGAAAACGTATTTACTCAGCACTCAGCACTATCTACTAGTATTTACCCGATTGATCCTTCAAGTTGAATCTGGATCAAGCGGTTGAGTTCAAGGGCATATTCCATTGGCAGTTCTTTAACGAGAGGCTCAATGAAGCCATTGACAATCATCGCATTGGCTTCGTCTTCGGTCATGCCACGGCTCATTGCGTAAAATAACTGATCTTCACCGACGCGGCTGACCGAGGCTTCGTGCCCCATGGTCACATTTTTCGCATCGACTTCAATCGATGGATACGTATCCGAGCGGCTGCGGTCATCGAGCAGCAGTGCATCACAGACGACGTTGCTTTTCGCATTGTCCGCACCTTCGACGATTTTGAGCAATCCACGATAGCTGGCACGACCGCCATCTTTGCTGATCGATTTGCTGATGATTTGGCTGGTCGTATTCGGCGCAAGATGCGTAATTTTCGCACCCGCGTCAAGATGTTGACCTTCGCCCGCAAACGCAATCGACAAGACTTCGCCATGCGCGCCTTCGCCCGCCAAAATCACGGCGGGGTATTTCATCGTGATTTTGCTGCCCAGATTACCATCGACCCATTCCATCGTGGCGTTCTTTTCCGCGACGGCGCGCTTGGTAACAAGGTTGTACACATTGTTCGACCAATTCTGGATCGTGGTGTAGCGGCAGCGTCCGCCCTCTTTGACAAGAATTTCAACGACGGCACTGTGCAGGCTGTTTTCTGTATACGACGGCGCGGTGCAACCTTCGACATAATGCACATAAGCGCCATCTTCAATAATCATCAGCGTGCGTTCGAACTGACCCATGTTTTTGGTATTGATGCGGAAGTAAGCCTGAAGCGGCATTTCGACATGAACGCCCTTAGGCACATAGACGAATGACCCGCCTGACCACACCGCGCCGTTCAGCGCCGCGAACTTGTTATCGGTCGCCGGGATAATCGTGCCAAAATACTCGCGCACAATTTCCGGATGATCACGCAGCGCCGAGTCCATATCGGTAAACAGTACCCCTTTGCTTTCAAGGTCTTTGCGAATACTGTGATACACAACTTCGCTTTCGTACTGCGCTGTCACCCCTTGCAAAAATTTCTGTTCCGCTTCGGGAATACCAAGACGGTCGAACGTCTTTTTGATGTCGGCGGGCACATCGTCCCAACTACGTCCTTGACCATCGGTCGCACGCACGTAGTAGAAAATATCGTCGAAGTCGATCCCGCTCAGGTCAGCGCCCCATTCAGGCATCGCTTTTTCCAGGAACAAGTCATATGCCTTCAGGCGATACTCCGTCATCCATGCCGGCTCATTCTTCATTTCGCTGATTTGACGCACGATGTCGGCGTTCAAACCCTTCTGGCTTTTGAAGGAATATTCTTTTTCGGAGTCGTGGAAGCCATAGCGCTCTTCATAACTGCCACGCACATCGTTCAATGCCGATTCTTCGGTCGTCAATTGCTTTTCGCTAGCGATCAAGCTGTCAACCATCAGATTACTCTGCTCCATAGCTCTATTTGTTTGACGGAATGAATGGGCAGGATTGAACCAACCCCACCCTGACTTCTATTCTGCGACAGCGTACTTTTCGCGCACCCAATCGTAACCAACATTTTCGAGATGCAGCGCCAGATCAGAGCCGCCGCTTTCGACGATTTGCCCGTGAAACATGATATGCACGAATTCGGGCTTGATGTAATTCAGAATACGCTGATAGTGCGTGATGACCAAAACGCCGAGTTCAGGACCGCGCAGCGAGTTGACGCCTTCTGCGACGATACGCAGCGCGTCGATATCCAAGCCGGAGTCGGTTTCGTCCAGAATGGCGATCTTAGGCTGCAAGACTGCCATTTGTAGAATTTCGGCGCGTTTCTTCTCGCCACCGCTGAATCCTTCGTTCAAATACCGCCCCGCAAAGCTGTGATCCATCTGGAGGAAGTCCATTTTGGCGCGCATCATGCGGCGGAAATCAGTAATACCGATCCCCTTACTGTTAGGGTCTTCAGCTTTCATGCGGCTGGTGAGCGCCAACTGAAGAAATTTCGCCAGCGTGACGCCGGGAATACCGACAGGATATTGAAACGCGAGGAACAACCCGGCGCGGCTGCGCGCATCGACTTCCATATCGAGCAGGTTTTGTCCCTCAAAAATGATCTCGCCGTCGGTGACTTCATAAGCAGGGTTGCCTAAAATCACGTTCGACAACGTGCTTTTGCCCGATCCATTCGGACCCATCAGCGCATGGACTTCGCCCTGATTGACCGTAAGGTTAACACCGCGCAAAATCGGTTTGTCTTCGACTGATACGTGTAAATTGCGAATCTCAAGTGAAGCGCCCATCCGACGGGTTATCTCCTGAATAGAGAGTTAATGATGGTTAAGTTTTTCAATTAACCGATGTAGAACATAGAATAGTATATCAGAGATGGTGAGGCGGTGTCAATATTTATGATGATAGATTTGATAAAAATTGACTTAGAACACCTTCTCTGTTACGATTAATTTGTCTTGCTGTCAGAAACAGGAAATAGGCGATGACCGATACACCTCAAATTCAGAGCAAAGAAGAAGGACTGCGCGAAGCATTGCGCGTGGTGATTGACCCCGAAATTGGTATGAATGTGGTCGAATTAGGTTTGCTCCGCCATGTCGAAGTTCATGATGATCACGTACATTTGACCATGATCATGACAACACCATTTTGTCCGTATGCCCCACAGCTTCTTGATCAATGCCGCCGCGCTGCGCAGGATTTTGCGGGCGTGCCAGCGACTATCGAAATGGGCTTGGAGATGTGGGATCCGTCCATGATGGAAGAAGGCGCGGCGGACGACTGGGGTCTGTTCTAATCGAGTCTCAGCGCGTAGGCGCAGGGATATGACCTGCACAATAACAGGCGACTCGGTGAGTCGCCTGTTATTGTATCGCCTGCGGTTCAGTATTTCTTTTTGGCTAGATTGGTCGGTTCGCCTCGATAAACTCACGCGGGTCGAGATAGTGTTTAAACACCCCATCTCGGTCGCGCCGCGCCCAGTGTCCTGGATGTGTCGCTAAAATCGCGGTTGGGCTGAGATCAAAATGCAATGTGCTTAATTCACCCTCCGCATTGATCGTCCCGATCGGTTCACCGCGCGTGACGGCTTGACCCATTTTGACGGTCATACTCGCTGCACGGGCATAACGTCCGTAGATGACCTGACCATCAACTGCTATCGGGTAATGGCGAATGACAATGATGTTTCCCCAAATGGGTAGTCGCCCTACGAATATCACTACCCCATTCGCGGCAGCATGAACCATCACCGACTCTTGGGAAGGTTTTACAAGGCTCAAATCCGCACCTGAACTAAATGCCTCATCGTGTGTGCCGACAAAATGCAGCTTACCGAACGGACTTGTATCCGTCCAGCGATCTCCCCAAACTTTGCGCGCTTTACGTTCGGCGGCGCTGCCAATTGGCATGTCATATCCATCGCCACGATGAGTAGGCGACCCTTCGACGATCTGTCGCCATCGAATCGCGCTGAACGCGACGCGTTCATTGGCGTTTCCTGTCAAACTTGATAACTTGACCGCGCCATCACTACGCACCGCCGCATCGAGTGCGACGACTGCCAGCGTCACCCAACTTGCTCGCCCGTCCGTTTGATCGACCGAAGCCAGTACCTCGCCGTTGTCAACGCGAATATGATACTGCGCGTGTTGAGCCGACGCGCCCCGCGTCGGGATGAATGCAGCGATTTCGTAGGTGCCGCTCACACTCAGCATCGGCGTCCACATTACATGCGTCGAAGCAACCCGTTCATCACTATTCACCGACAACACAGGCGTCGTATCGTATAAGCGCGTTTGTTTCTTCATGCCCGATGCTACAAGCATTGCTCCAGCATCAGCGAGCGTAACGACAATTTCGTCACCATAAGAGACGGGTGGCGGCGAGTTCAATTTGGAGACGACACGATTGAACTTGAGACGACGAATTGCACTCCATCCACCCTCATGAATCAAGCCGCTTCGCCACCAGCTTAAACCGCGCGCGCCATGACGATAGACCGACAATATGCCCGTTTCGGCAATTTCCAACAGTTCTGCATCGCCCGCCAAACATGGGATTATCGGTTTTTTGGAAGCATCGAATTGAACAAAAGCAGCTTGTAAGGCTTGTGTAGGGGTACGTCGTGCCCGCGACGGAAAAATCTTAGGGTGTATGCTGTCTGCGAATTGCAACCAGCGCTCTACGTGCAGCCGTGCCGATAAAGTGCGCGTCGCATCGAAGCTGATACCGATATGAAAACCTTTTGGTAATTGTTCGCGCAGTGTGGTCATATAGGAGTCGATCCATCTCGGATTATCCCCCCAGCGTGAACCGCGCACTTGTAGATCAAGGATTAACGCCCGCACGTGCCGACGTTCGCACGCCAGCGCAATTAAGTCGGCTTCCGCCTCTGCGCTGCCGCCACGCGGCGGCGTCCATACGCACATACTCAGCCCAACGTCAGTCAATGCTGCTGCCCAATGATCGATGCTATCCACGCTGTCGATTGCCAGCGCGCGATTAGTATCCCACGCACCCATCCACTGAGCGCCCATTCCGGCGCTCCAATCACACACTTTGACCCACACCTGATTCAGGTTCGGCACATGACGTTTGAGCGACGCCACATACGTTTCCAGGTCATTATCGGGCAGCGAATCGCCGCGCTCGTGCCACAGCGCCATTTGATCATCAAATGGTGACGCGGGTTTTTCGGCGCTGTTGGCGGTATCCTCAAACGTGACCACGTTGGTTGAAACCCAACCTGCGATATTGACGTGTTCAATCCATTCCCAGCCGTCGCCTGTGCGCGTCGCGGGGAAACGGGCGATCAAGGAGTGATGCCGCAAATCACCGACGGTTCGGTAGCGTGTGCCGGGTCCGCTGCGAACATTGGCATACGCCATACGTGTGAGCGCAATCGCAGGGCGCGAGGAACCTGCCGCAAGCGGTTTTGGGACTGGCGCGGGATAAGTCGTCATTGGGGTTTATTCGTAGAGCAAATGATCCAGCACTGTCCACAACTGCTGTGCGCTTTCACCTGCCAATCGTGCTGACCAACTGACACTGCCGCTGCGCCCGATAATTTCGTACTCGCCTTCTGGCGTCTTATCGAGATGCAGATCGCTGGTAATAGACGGCTGGCGTATCGACCGAACAGGCAGCGTACCGATACCGGATGTTTTTTCTTGAAACTGTTCGGGGAACAATTCAGCGCCGAGTTGGAACCATAATATTTTGACGGCGCGCGGGGTGAGTACACGTGTCCACCGCATCATGTTTTCGCCTTCACCGCCTAACAAAAAGGTGTCACCTTCTGGTTTGCGGCAGGCGAATGGATGAAGGGTCAGCCCATAAGACCGTTGAAAATCGTCGGACACCGGATTCAGCCTTTGATTAGATCGTTTGTTTAACAACGATTATAAGGCGACACTTGCGTCTCCGCAAAGGCTCATCTATACTGAATTTCATCAATCGGGGTATAGCGCAGCCTGGTAGCGCGCTTGCCTGGGGGGCAAGAGGTCTCCGGTTCAAATCCGGGTACCCCGACACAACGAAAGCGAACCCATCGGTTCGCTTTTTGTGTTTTAACCATTGATGAAGATTTGGCGAAGAAACATACAAGAATGAACCCATCTTTTGTAAACTGTGTATTTACAGCAGATGAAAGACTGGGTAAAACATATGCTGCCGCGTTTACCCACATCGTCGGTAATTCAACACCTTTTTTTACGAAGAACTATTGCAAGGAGTAATACATGAAGAACCTCAAGACCCTGATGGTCGGAGCGATCGTCTTGCTGATTGCAGCATTGATGGTAGCGCCGGTTGCCGCCCAAGAAGACGGCGGCATCATCATCGAAGGCAACCAGGCAGGTGACCCGGCGACATTCAACCCGATCACCGCCAGCGACACTGCCAGCCGCCGCATCACTGGTTTCCTGTATCCCGGTTTCCTCGCTGTTGATCCGTCACAAGCGATCATCGTGCCGAGCAACCCACCGTTGGCTGGTGGTGCCGTTGTTCAGGACTGGACAATCAGCGAAGATGGTACCGTCTACACGTTCGCGCTGCGCGAAGGTCTGACGTGGAGCGATGGCACGCCGATCACCTCGGCAGACATCATCTACACCTGGACTGCGATTCAAGCCGGTGCTGAAGGCACTGTCGATACGCCGCTCAGCTTCGTCATCGACCCGACCGGCGAAACCGGTATTCTCAGCGTGGAAGCACCAGACGACTTCACCATCGTCGTCACGTTCGCGACTGCTGAATGCACGGCTTTGGGCAATGCAGGCGTTCTGTATCCCGCGCCGTCGCATGTTTTGCCAGAAGATGTCACCGCATTGAACGACGCCGAATTCAACTTGAATCCGACTGTCACAGGCAGCACATTCGCATTCAGCGAATTCCGCCCCGGTGAACAAGTCGCATTGGTTGCCAATGAAACCTTCTTCGATGCGACCGACGGCGTAGTTGTGCCCGAAGGCTATATTTTCGTCAACCTGCCCGATGCGAATGTGTTGGTCGAATCGTTCCTCGCGGGCGAGACCAACGTCATCGACACACCAGCAGTCGCGCGTCGTCAGGAAATCCGTGACAGCGACAACCAGGTCTTCTCGTTTCCCGGCAACGCATGGGACTACCTCGCATTCAATTTAGCTGATCCGAACAATCCCCAAAACGGTTTGGACGCAGACGGCACCCCGATTGACCAGGGCAACCACCCGATTTTCGGTGATGCCCGCGTCCGTCAGGCGATCGCACAAGCCATCGATGTCGAGGCGATTGTCGAAGCCGCAGTTTTCGGTGAAGGCGAACGTATGACCTCGTTCATCATCCCCGCGTCGTGGGCGTATAACACCGAACTTCCCGCGATTGTCTATGATACCGAAGCAGCGTCGGCAGCTTTAGAAGCAGCAGGCTGGATCGATGATGACGGTGATGCTTCGACCCCGCGTATTGCGTCGGGTGCGATGTTCGCCGAAGATGGCGCTACGTTGAGCTTCACGCTGTACACCAACGAAGGTAATACCCGTCGTGAAGCGATCGGTGTCGTCGTTCAGGATTACCTCGCGCAAGTCGGCGTCGAAGTCAACTTCCAGACCATCGAGTTCAACACCCTGCTCGACATCATGGATAGCCAGACATTCGATACCTTCATCCTTGGTTGGCGCAATGGCTACCCGGATGACCCCGATGCGACGCAGTTGTTCTCCCCCGCCAGCGATGTCGTGGGCGCGGGCAGCAACATGACCAGCTACAGCAGCGAAGCGTTCATGGAATTGAACGACGCGGCGAAGTCGCTTGCAGGTTGTGACCCGGCGGAACGCGCGCCTTTGTATTACCAGATGCAGGAAATCTTCCAACAAGACCTCCCCTACATGCCGCTGTTCGCAGTCAATGGTATGTATGCAGTAGGTGCCAATGTGAGCGGTTTTGACCCGTACGCGTCGGTCCTGTTCTGGAACGTTGATACCTGGTCAGTTTCGACCCCGTAAAGCAGTTCTCGTGAACATAGACGCCCCGGCGTCTCTGAAGTGAAATACCGCCCTCGCGCCAGTTGGTGTGGGGGCGGTATTCTAATCGGGGGTCGCACAGCGTAGTAAGGTGGACGGATATGATTAAATATACGCTTCGTCGCCTGATTCAGGCGATCCCTACTCTCTTCGGCGTTACCATTTTCTCTTATATGCTCATGGCGCTCTCGCCTGGCGGTCCCACCGCAGCGCTCTCAGTTGACCCTCGTTTGCCGCCGTCCGTGCGTGAACGTGCGGAGCGTTTGGCAGGCGTTAATGACCCGATCTACGTACAGTATTTGCGTTGGCTCGCGGGTACCGATTGGATGCGCTGGGATAGTGACGGCGACGGTATATCCGATGGTGCTTTCTTAATGCCGTTGGGCTTTGACGCTAATAGCGACGGTGATTATGACGACGAACGTGACGAGATTTACCCGCCCGGCAATTCCTATGGCATTATTCGTGGCGATTTTGGGCGCTCCTTCAACACAGGGGGTCGCACCGTTTCATCGTTGATTGGGGAACGCATCTCTGCCACGCTTGAACTTGGTATATCCGCCTTGATCACAGGCTTAGTGATTGGCATTCCTATTGGCATTTATGCGGCGGTTAGAAAAGGTGGTTTGTTCGATAATGCGACGCGCATTCTCGCGGTCGTGTTCAACGCAATCCCGATTTTCTGGCTGGCGCTTATTTTAATTTTGATCTTCGGTGCCAGACTCGGTTGGCTGCCGATGGCGGGGCGAACCCCACGCGTATTGACCGGCGGTATACCGCCCATCTACGAACGAATCGAATACTTAATCTTGCCAACCTTCGTGTTGGCGACAGGCGCGATTGCCATTTACAGTCGTTACATGCGCGCCTCGATGCTCGATGTCATCAGCCAGGATTACATGCGTACCGCACAATCCAAAGGCTTATCCTCGCGCAAAGTCTGGTTCCAGCATGGCGCACGTAATGCGCTCATTCCAATGGCGACGTTCCTGGGTCCGGCGATTACCAGCCTGCTCAGCGGCGCAGCGATTACCGAAACGGTGTTCGCCTGGCCCGGCTTAGGGCGTTTTGGCGTAGGCGCGGTCATTGGGCGCGACTACCCTGTCATCATGGCAGTCGTCATCATCGGTTCATTGGCGACGTTGTTCGGTTACATTTTGTCCGACATCTTATATGCGCTGATTGACCCACGCATCCGCTTCGATTAAGCGCAAGGAGAGCGATTATGGCAGCACAAACCCAAGCCACCGTTGCAAAGCTCAAAGTACAAGACCGAAGCACGGGCGTAGGACAATCGCTGACACGTTTGGCACTGCGTCGTTTACGCCGTGACAACCTGACGTTGATCGCGCTGTTCATAGTAATTCTGCTCGCATTTATGTCGTTCATTGGCGCGCCAATTATCGATAATGTCTTGAACGTGAGCATGACCGATACTCATTTAGACCGGACGTTCGCTCCGTTGTTTTCAACTGGGGTCAACCGCGACGGCACTGTTTCGACCAATGTTTTAGGCACCGATGACCTCGGACGTGATCATTTCTCGCGCCTGTTGTATGCCGGTCGCATCTCACTCAGCGTCGGCTTTTGCGCCGCGATGATTGCATTGGGCATCGGCGTCGCACTCGGCATCACCACAGGTTATTACGGCGGCATCGTCGATGATATTACCAACTGGATCATCGCTACCCTGACTTCGATCCCAGCATTGTTTCTGCTGCTTATCGTGGCGGCGGTTTTGCCGTCGGCGGGGCCTGTCACATTAATCCTCGTACTCGGTTTTCTGGGCTGGACAGGCACAACGCGCTTGGTGCGCGGCGAAACCTTGGCGCTGCGCGAACGCGAATACGTCATCAGCGCGCGTGCCGTTGGCGCATCACCCGGTCGCATTATGTTCACACACATTCTGCCGAACCTGTTCTCGATCATTGTGATCACGCTGGCAATCGACATCGGCGGCTTGATTTTGGCGGAAGCCGCATTGAGCTATCTCGGTTTAGGCATTAAGCCACCGGACGCGAGCTGGGGAAATATGCTGACGGGCGCGCAAGGCTTCTTCAACAAAGGCATTCACCTGGTGATTTTCCCAGGCTTGTTGATTTTCATCACCGTGTTATGTCTGTATCTCATCGGTGACGGTTTGCGCGACGCCTTCGACCCGACGGCGAAAAACTAGTCATGCATTATCGTGAATTCGGTCGTACAGGGTGGCAGGTTTCCGATATTAGTTTTGGCGCGTGGGCAGTGGGTGGTTCATGGGGACAAGTTGACGACTCCGAGTCGCTGGCAGCGATGCACACGTGTCTCGACGCAGGCATCAACTTGTTCGATACCGCCGATGTTTATGGCGACGGACACAGTGAGCGTTTGCTGGCGCAGTTGCGTCGCGAGCGCTCCGAGCCGTTTTATGTCATCACCAAAGCCGGACGCCGTTTGAACCCGCATACTGCCGATGGCTACACCAAAGCGAATTTGACCGCATTTATCGAGCGCAGCTTAACAAATTTGCAAACCGATGCGCTCGATCTGGTTCAGCTTCACAGCGCGCCGACGGACGTTTATTATCGCCCAGAAGTATTTGGCGCGCTGGATGATCTTGTCCGCGAGGGCAAGATCAAGTATTACGGTGTCAGCGTGGAAAAAGTCGAAGAAGCATTGAAGGCGATAGAATACCCAAACCTGCAATGCGTGCAGATCATCTTCAACATGTTCCGCCATCGCCCAACCGAATTGTTCTTCCCAGAAGCGCTGCGCCGCCGCGTTGCAATCCTGGCACGCGTACCGCTCGCAAGCGGCATGTTGACGGGAAAGCTCACCCGTGAAAGCGCCTTCGCGGCGGACGATCATCGCCAATTCAATCGTCATGGCGAGGCATTTGATCGGGGCGAGACGTTTTCTGGCGTCGATTATGAGGTTGGATTACAGGCAGTCGAGGAATTGAAAGCGCTCGTGCCAGAAGGTATTACACTGACACAGTTCGCGCTTCGTTGGATACTGATGTTCGACGCGGTGACATGCGCGATTCCCGGCGGCAAGCGTCCCTCGCAAGTCTTGGATAATGCGCGCGCCAGCGATTTGCCAGCGCTTACCGACGCGCAAATGTCGGCAGTACGCGCGATTTACGAACGCTCCATCTCCCCACTCGTCCATCACCGCTGGTAGAAAACATGCAAGCGCCTTGAACCGCAGAGAACGCAAAGCGCATAGAGAAATATTCTGAATGCTCCGCGTCTTCTGCGATCCAGACTTTTAAGTTACTGACCAGCAGGCGGCAGATCGACAGGCAAAATACCCCCGCGCGTACACGAGTTATACGACATGCCCAATGTGACCTCGAAATCAACCTCGCGTGCCGACTCTGGTTGTGGCTGAATGCCGTCTGGTGCGATATTGAGCGTGTTGACGATTTCGCCCAAGCTGCTGCCTTTGCTGCGTCCGGTGTAATCGGTGACGCTCGTGTTTGCGTAGTCCGTCCGATCCGCTTGCCCCATCGGGATCGCCGCAACCCCTTCCCAATTCAGCCGATCCGCCGCCACAACATCCAGATTGGGAATCGTCGTGCCATTGTATATCCGCACGGTCGCGGCTTCACTGGCGATTTGGCTTTCAGTTGGCGGGCTGTAAAAGTCAGTCATTAATTCGCGCACTTGCTCCGGTCGCGGAAGCTGCACGTTGCTGCCATCTGGTGGCGTCCAAGGCTCGGTGTGATACAGCCGAGCGAATGTGTAGCTTTCGATCTGGCTGGTATCCAAACTGCCTGCTAGCGGGATCAACGGCAGCAAATCCTCCAGCGTCAGATTTGTCTCAATATAGGGCAGCGCTTCGTTCCACAATTGTGGGACAGTGCTCAACAATCCGTTATCGCGCGCCCGACGCCAGACCGCGCGCAAAATCTGCTGCTGGCGTGCGCCGCGATCAAAATCGGAATTGGTGTCGCGCGCGCGCGCATACCACAGCGCTTCACCACCCGTCATCTCATAGTAACCGACCGGCAGCGCATACTCGCCATCATCGGTGACGCGGATCGCGTCGCGCGGTACATCCGCGCCGATCAACGGCAAATTCTGGATCGCGCAATCGACCGAGACGTTGACACCACCCGCAGAATCGACGATCGCCTTGAACCCTTCCAGACTGACCATCGCGTAATAATGCACATTGATACCGAGATTGTAAAAAATCGTCTGGCGCAGCAAACCGAATCCACCGCCCGTCCACCCAACTGCTTCACCATGGATATACGCAAGATTCAGACGCTGCATCGTCCAGCCGGGAATATAAACATATAAATCACGCGGCAGGCTGACCAGCGATACCGTTCCGGTGGTACGGTTGATCGACACGACAATCATAGTGTCAGTACGGATAAACCCATCATCGGTGATCTCACCGTCGTTGCCTAGCAACACGATATTCATCAGGTCAAAGCCACGTCGATCAATGGCGGGCGCGGCTGGCGGAATTGCCGTGGGCGCGACCGCATCGACAGGCGCATCGCCATAGATAAATAACGTCGGCAGCGTGCGCGGCGTTGTCGTCGCACCAAGCGTTTCGGTCGCGGGGATCGCCGTCGGTGTTGGCGTCAAGGTCGCGGTCGGAAGCAGCGTATTCGTCGTCAGATCAAGCGGTGGTGGCGTATTGGTCGCAAATTCCTGCCGCGCAAGCACATACCCACTTTGTTTGGGCACGTTGACTTGTGGCGTCGGTGTGATCGTCGTCGGCGCGCTTGTTGGCTGCGATTCCGCGATGCCCGTCGCTGTTCCAATATAAAATGATTCGCGTGCTTGATAGGTGTTCGACTCGCTCACGCGCTCCACAACCGAATCGAGAACTTGCACGCCGATCACCATACAGGCGATACACAGGCTGACGAAAATCACACGATAGAACCATCCGCCGTTAGATTTTTCGGCGTGATGTTTTGTTTTATCAGTCATTCACAAACTCCGCGTTGGTCAAACATAAGCAAAGGCGCACAATTGTGCGCCCGATTGCGTCGTTTAGTATAGTCCTGGCATCGCGCACGGTCGATACTCAGACGCACGTCACCGAAAAATCACAGGGATCACGCAGGTTTGTGGCACACTCCCCACCGTGCCCAACACAGTCAAACGGATCGTGTGCAGCCCATCACCATAGTCGTTTGTGTTCACATGCGCCAATTCGCCTTCGTTCACCCGTTGACCCGCACTGACATAAAAATCGTAGGCATCACTCGACGCGGGTCGTACATCGATCTGATACGAAGCGAAATTCGCAATCGATGCTGTACCTAACAGCGTGATCACGCCCGTCACGCTCTCCCCCGAAAATGGCGACGTAATCACCGTCCCACTGTCTCTGCATCCTTGCGGGATATACCGTTGATTGGCGAGCGGAACGATTGGAATGCTCGTCGCTACTATGGTGATCGGTGGGTTAGGAATATTCAAGACCTGACCGACACCAATCCCCTGTTCGATATCCAGGCAGTTAAACAATCGCAAGCTGCCGACCGAACTCCCGACAGCGCGCGCAATCGCGGACAGTGTATCACCCAGACGCACCGTATAAGTCGTCCACCCCGCCAGAATAGGACACGTTCCCGCCACGCCTGCCGTCATCGTCGGCATCGCGTTCGCGCCGAGCAGCACCGCTGTTGGCAGCACAAATGGCGTATTCGTCACAGTCGCGGTCGGTGTCAAGGTCATTGTGAGTGTCGATGTTGCCGTCGGCGGCACAGGCGTGTTGGTCAAGGTCACAGTCGGTGTCAAAGTGAATGTTGCAGTCGGTGGCACGGGCGTATTCGTCGGGGTCGATGTCAAGGTCAACGTTGCCGTCGGCACTGCGCGCGTGTTGGTTAAGGTCGCAGTTGGCGACAGTGGAGTATCGGTTGCGCGTGGTATATTGGACGGTGGAATCGGGGTACGAGTCGGCGGTAACCGGGTATCCGTCAAGGTTGCGCGCGGAATATTCGTTGCCGAAATAGACGTGTTCGTAGCTGGAATGGCTGTATTTGTCGATGGTGCCCTTGTATTCGTCGAAGTCCTCGTTGCCGTACTTGTGAACGTCGCCGTACTTGTGAACGTCGCCGTCAACAAAATTGGCGTTTTCGTCACGGTTGCCGTCGCAGTCGGCTGCAAAGTCGCAGTTTCGGTCAGCGCCATTTGTACAGGCGACGGGGTTGACTCGGTGTCACCGCTGCCGGATAACGACAAAATAATGCCGAACATCAGCGCAAACGCCAAAACGCCAACGACCGCGACTGCGACCAGTAATTCACTGCCAATATCACGCCGCATTCAGTTTTACTCCACGCTTGAGCCATTGACGACATCGAAGGGTATGGTGAACGAAAAGATGCTGCCGCGTCCGGGCGTGGTATCGAGCCAGAGTGAACCACCGTGCGCTTCGATCAATGCTTTGGCGACCGCTAAGCCAACGCCAGTATCGCCCAAACCCTGCACAAGCGGGTTTTCGGCGCGATATTTGCGCGCAAATACACGCGGGGCATCTTCCGGCGCGATGCCACCGCCCTGATCTTCTATCGATACATACAGGGCTTCGTGTTCGTCATCGCCATTGGCAGAAGCCGCCCCATTCATAACCGCCGGCGCATACTGCGCGATCACCGTCAGTTCTTTACCGGGCGGCGAAGCCAGATACGCATTCGTCAATAACTGCCCGATGATTTGCGTGATCGCGTCTTTGTCACCTCGCACCGATGGCAGTCCGTCATCTAATTTCATACGCAGGATCAACCCTTTTTCACGCAGTTGATTCGATGCCGATGTCAGCGCGTCTTCGATCACTTCGATCACATCAACATCCTGTCGTACCAGCGTTAATCGTCCCGCATCCAGGAAAGTAACGCGGATTAAATCGTCGATCATACCTTCCAGACGCGTGATATTGGCGCTGACGCGCTGCAAGAATTTGCGCTGCATTTCGCCCAATATTCCCGCCGATTCATTCAGCATAAGTTCGACATAGCCAACAATCGACGTCATCGGCGTACGGAGTTCTTGCAACATACCAAGCAGTAATTCCGGGTTATCAGCCTGATAACCGACAACCGGAATACTTGCAGCATCGGCGCGGACTTGCAGTATATTGATGCGGTCTTGCGCCGCAGCCAGCGCGTTTTTGGTCTCGTATAGCGCTTGTTCAACATCGCCGCGCTGGGTCGAAAGTTGTTCGATCATGCGCGTCAGCGAGCCAACCCCATCGACGCCCAATTGTGCCATACGTTCACGGTCACCCTCGACCCGCGCCAGCAATCCATCGCGATCTGTTGCCGCCGCGTGTAACTGCGCGACGAGCGAGTCGCGTTCGCTGTTAAGGGAGATTAACTGATTCGCCAAGCCCATGATCTGCTGGCGCAGTCCGCCCGTTTCCTCTTGCGATTCGCTTAGTTCGCGTTCAAACCCGACTGCTTCAGCGAGCAGCCGATTCGCCTGATTCTTAAGCTCTTCTTGACGCAGCCGTGTTTCTTCGCGTTCGCTGCGTAATTTATCACGCTGCTTTAGCGCTGCCTCGCGGTCTGCCGCCAAATTCTTGATATCATTTTGCAGCTTGAGCAGCCTTGCCTCGCGCTCATCTTCACGCTGGATTGATTCCTGGTAGCGGGCACGTTCCGCCACAAGCACATCGCGTTCGGCTTTGGTCTGTTCGTATTTTGCCTGAAGCGTCGCGCGTTGTTCATACAGTTGGGTGATCACCTGCGTCACACCCGCCGTGCCTTCTTCGACGCCGAGCGCTGTTAACTGCGACTCGATGTCGCCTAGTTTGCTCGATAACTGATTACGTTCTGACTCCAACCGCACTTTATCGCGGCTGATGCGGTCGATCATGTCGCTGACAATGGTTGGCATCAGCGTGCTTCCAGTCGCGCGCAGTTCCGCGATCTGTGCTTGAAGATCGTCACGCTGAGCGACCAGTGCTTCGCGCTCGTGATTAATCGACTCGATCAGCGCTCGATAAATCGCATCGTTATCGCCCGACCCCGCACCCGCTAACAGCGTTTCGGCTTCTTGAAGCCGCGTCATCAATTTGTCACGTTCTTCGCGCAGACGGGCTTGCTCATCTGTCACCGCGACCATGCGCTGCGAAATACTCATGCCTTCTTCGGTATCGCTCAATTGTAAAGCGACGCGGCTGCGTTCATCGTCCAAATCGAGTTTGAGATGGGTGATTTGTTCCGAAAGCGCCATAATTTGATCGCGGGAGGCTTCTAACGCGCCTTGCGTTTCCTGCCACGCCGCGACCACCGTTTGATCGTCTATTTCGTCGGGCGATACCCCTTTGATCATCGCTTGAATCACGCGATTTTCTGCCATCAAACGCGACTCGCGCGCGGCGTGACTGAGTGAGAGCAAGTTCGCGCCGATGATCGCGATTCCTTTAAGCAGTTCGGCTTCACTCTCGCTCAATTCGCGTCCGGTATACGGCAGCCCAACCGTGAGCACAGCCAGCACTTCTTTATCGCTCACCATCGGTTGAAAATAAGTCGGTCCCAGCGCGTCAATATCCATGCGCGAATAAAAATCGCGCAGTTCCTCGGCGTTCCGGTCCAGATACAGCGTGCGCTGCATCCGCCGTTCGACCGCGTTAACCAACGTCGGTTGCTCATCCAGATTGACCGAAATACCTGTGATCAACCGCCCCATTACCCGATCCATACCCGTCGAAATATCGGCATAATGCGGATCATTGATCATCAAGAGCAAGCCAATATCCGCTTTCAAAACCGTCAGCGCCGATGACACAATCCGTTCGGGAATACTTTCGGGCGTTGCTTTTTCAAGGATTAAGCCCAATGCGCGCATCAACTGTGCTGAACTGCGTTCGCTGGGCGGCACAGGCGTATGATCGAGCGGCAGCGGCACGAGCGGCGGCACCACGACCGGACTTGTCCCGGACATCGATTCGATCTCCGCTTCGAGTGTCATAACCACCGACCGATAGATCAAGGCGGGAAGCACAACCAAGGATGACAGGAATGCCAGCCGCATTGCGCCAGCGTAATCACCTTCAAGGCGACCACCCGTGATCTGCGTGAGCGTTGTCACCGCGCCAATGATCAGAATGACGAAGTACACGCCTTTCAATGGCGCGTCCGCGACCATTTTGTAATTCACGATACACAAAATGACGCACACGATCGCGATCAGCGCGGCGATAAACGTCCACGTCACGCCGTACACACTGCTGTTGAAGTCGGCGTTTTGATAAGCCGCGCTCCATTCAATACCGGTGTACACATAACCAACGATGACCAGCACGAGCATTGCCAGTGTGACCAGGTTAGGCGTCCGCCCCCAGCGCTCATGATCTGCCGTGAGAAATGCCCAGCCGAGCAGCATGAGCGTGATCACATGAGCGGCGCGTTCCATGGGCGGCAAGATTGCGTCAGCAGGCTGCCCCGCCAGGAGCGCGAATAATGCGCCGATTAAAAGCACCGCCCAAACCACGACCACGCCGAGCGCAGCAATCGTGTAACGTCCCGGCGGACGTTCACCGCGCCGCCGCAACCGCTGACCAAGCGCCATAAAGAAACTGGTCTGCGTCAGCGCGATCACCGCAAGGTAATACAATAAATCGCCCGGTGGGCGGACAAAAATATCGATGAAGTTTATCGGAGCGTTGTTCACAGCGGCATCACCTTAATCAACCGTTTCGATTGTATCATTCTTCTAACATCCGCGTTATTTGAGTATAGGTTGTAAAACGGTTAGAACCCCGTAGGGATCAATCCGCCGTTTTCCCGCCGATGCCGCGTCATGGTTGACGCCTCGCAGCCTGTCCGCTACACTGATCAGCGTGGAAACTAAGACGATCAATCGTGGCATGACGCCAACTTCTTCGCTTAAGCGCGCCGCGCGTGCGCTTCAAAAAGTGCCCTGGGCGCTCAATCTTTTGCGTAAAGCGTGGCGTTACACCCGCCCACGATATACCGCTGGTTCGGTTGCGGTCGTGTTTAACGCAGCGGGCGATGTGTTGTTGGTAGAACATGTCTTTCATGCTTATTTACCGTGGGGTTTACCTGGCGGCTATTTGGACGCTCGCGAAGACCCGGATCGTGCTTTGGCGCGTGAACTGCGCGAAGAACTCGATCTGGCTATCGACGTGCGTCAGATTGTGCTGGTCGAACGTAATTTCACTGCACATCTCGATTTCGCCTATTTGTGCCATGCACGCGGCGATATTGGCACGCTCTCGCCAGAACTGCTCGACTATCGTTGGGTTGCGCTTCACGAACTCCCCGAACTGCGTCCGTTCCACCGTCGCGCTATTGAACACGCGGCGGCACTTTCCGAAACCACAGTACAGGTCACCTGATATATGTCTAGCATTGGCGTAGGACTAAGCAGCCGTCGGCGTACTCGCCGCTTTCCCCTGCTTTCATTGATTTCGTGGATTTTAATCGCAGTTGCGCTCGGCTTGTTTTTCTTTGAGATCATCCGCTTTAGCCAGCAAAACAGCTTGCTTAGCAGCGATGTCTCGATTGCGGGCGTACGAGTCGGCGGTTTATCGCCTGCAGAAGCGATCACCCGCGTCGAACAAACGTATGCACAGCCCGTCACCTTATGGGTGGCAGATAGTCCGGTGCTGCTCGACCCAGCCGCATTAAGCTGGCGAACGAACCGCCAGAATATGATGGCGGCAGCCCAGGCAACGGGCGAAACCGAAGCCGCGTTCTGGACGCGCTTTTTGGATCACTTGCTTGGGCGTGAACGCGATGACGTGATCGATGTACCGCTCGCCGCCGAGTATCAGGAAGCGTCGCTTATTGCGTTCGTGGACGATCTGGCAGTGCGTTACAACCGCCCGTCTGGCACTGCCAGTTACGATCTTTCGACGCTGACCGTGCGCGGCGGCAATACTGGTTATGTGCTCGATACGCGCGCCGCTATCCCGTTGATCGATGCAGCACTGCGTTCTACGACCAATCGCGATGTTGTGCTGCCTGTCAGCGAAACCGATTCTTCACGTGCAGGGCTGGATACGCTGCGTGAAATGGTCATCAGTTATCTTGATTCGGAGGGGTTTATCTACGACGGGCAATCGACGATCGCGTCGGTCTTCGTTATGGATTTGCAAACCGGGCAAGAGATGAGCATTTTAGGCGATGTCACGGTGTCGGCGGCAAGCACGGTTAAGTTGCCGATTTTGATCGATTATTTCCGCACGCTCCTGTTTGAGCCAAGCCAGGACGAAGCATTCTTGATGGTGCAATCGCTTTTGTGCAGCAATAATTCATCGAGCAACCTGATTATGCAGATCATCGGTGGCGATGATCTTTTCGGTGGTATCGCCGATGTGACCAACACCATGCAGTATATTGGTGCGCGTAATTCGTTCATTTCTGCGCCGTTGTTTCTGGGCGGCGACCAGGTCTTGGGGTCGATCCCCGCGCCCACGACCGCGCCAAATCCGAATTTCAATACCGCGCCCGATCCGTTCAATCAAACTACGACCGAAGATTTAGGCACACTGTTCGCCATGATCTACGATTGCGCCTATTATGGGTCAGGCTTAATCGCCGCCTTCCCCAATGGCGAAATCACCCAGCAAGAATGCCTGCAAATGCTCAACATCATGAGCGCGAACGATCTGGATCGTCTACTACAAGCCGGAATTCCATCTGACGCGACGATCTCGCATAAAAATGGGTGGCTGGATAATGTACACGGCGACGCCGGAATCGTATTTTCCCCGAACGGACGCCATTACGTGGTCGCAGTATTTGTGTGGGAAAACTCTGAATTTTTCACCTACACGCGTGCATGGCCGCTCATAGAAGACATCAGCCGCGCGACGTGGAATTACTTCAACCCAGAAACGCCGTTGATCGCGCCACGCATCGATATTCCCGAATACGCGCAAGACTGTAACAATTTCTCACCGCCGTATGGCGAAGTCAATCTTGACGACATCAATGCGTGGCGCGCCGACTCTACTTCTTAAACTTGACGGCGTTCAGCGCGTCATCGACCGTCGGCACGATCATGAACACCAGATCAAGTCCGATGATATGCAGCATTTCGCGCACGCTCGGCTGAACGCCGCATAAAATCAAGTCGCTTTTCGCATCGCGGGCGCGCTGCCAGACGCCGACCAGCATCTTCATCCCTGTGCTGTTCATATAATCGACATTGGTTAAAAACAGGATCAGCGCCTTACGACCCTCAGCCAATTGATCGAGCAAAATGCGCTCGACCTGCTTGGTTGTTTCGCTATCTATCTTGCCGTTCGGGGCGATCAAGCTAATTTTCGGATGCGGGTGCGAAACATGGATCGGCATAGGCAGCATGATTGTCGGGGTTTCTGATGGAGTAATTGTGCGTGGCGGTATCAATTTAGTAATCGTCAGTATATTATGGTCATACGCGCGTTCGTACTGCACACCATCCATCAGTTTCTTGATGAAATAAATGCCCCAGCCACCGGGTTCAAGTTGATCAATATCGCGTAAAGGCTTCGGGTCGGGCAGAGTCGTCGGGTCGAAATACGGTGCATCATCGTTGATCGTGATTACGAACTGCGAGTCATCGTAATGACATACGACCTCGATTATGTGGTCGCTGCTCGCTTGGGCAAAGCCGTGTTCGATGACATTCGTACACGCTTCATCGACCGCCAAACGGCAGTGATGTGCCGCGCGATCATCCAACCCGGCAGCGCGGGCGGCATCGACGACAAAATCACACGCGCCTGGGACATTTTCCGTCACTGCTGAGAATTGAAAGCGTCGCTCAACCAACATCATGAGAGGGACTCAGAAGCAAAATGGCGGCTAAAAACTGTTGACGGCGTCCACGCGTGAGTCGAAAATACGAAACACGGTGTCTAACCCGGCGATCTCCAAAATTTCCTGCACGCGCTCGCTCGGCTGCACCAGGCGCAAATCACCTGCCAGTTTGTTGGTTTTCTTGTATGCCGCCACCAGTTCGCGCAGCCCGGCGCTGCTCATATAATCGACATTCGCCAGATCAAGCACCAGGTTACGCATCCCACCGCTGATCGGGCTGGACAGCGCTTCGCCAAACTGCTGCGCATTTGCACTATCCACGCGCCCTTTGATCTCGATGATGGAGACGTTGCCTTGTTCGGTGGTCGAAATTTCCATCGCTGTTTTGCTCCCCGATGCTGAACACAACCAGTATAACGAATGTTAACGTCGCGCGCACGCCCGACTGATTTTATCTGCGTCTCACACAATCACGATATGATTGGTCTCAAGTCGTCAGCACAAACTATCGAGGAGACGTTCCGATGGATGCCGGACTGCTTTTATTTCTTACTATTTTGATCAGCGTGCCGTTGTTCATCATCCAACGTTCAGAATCAAAGCGGCGCTTCGTCGTCTTTTTGTTGACGCTCATCCCATTGGAATTGATCCGCCGCTACGTGTGGTATCGTGACGTACACAGCGAAGCCGTGACCGCGTTGATCATCGCACTCGTCATCAATCTGTTGTTTTGGGCGTTGATCGGTCGCTACAACCCGGTCGGCAGCAGCGACCGCATCAAAGTCTACGGCTTGGATGACTGAAATCAGCAGAAAAAGTGCTGAGTCGAAATTCTATTCTCAGCACTCAGTATTTTTTCTAGTTCTTTTACTGCTTTCTATTCAATCACCTGCAACGGAATCACGTCCGTCGTCGTCAGTATCAACACGCTGACGCGCGCCGCAATCGCCTTCGACATCGCGATCAACGCCGAACCCGCCGCGCTATCCGGCTGAGTCACCGCGACCGGACGCCCATAATCCCCACCCTTACGGACTTCGGCGTCGAGCGGAATTCGCCCCAGGAACGGGACGCGCCGCGCCGTCGCCAGTGCTTCACCGCCGCCCGTGCCGAAAAAGTCACCCGCCATATTTTCGACGACGCCGATGATCGGCACGTTGAGCGTATCGAACATCGCCGCGCTGCGCAGCGCATCGCTGACCGCGACTTCTTGCGGCTGCGTCACGATGACCACGCCCGTCAACGGGAACGACTGTGCCAGCGACAATGGCGCGTCGCCTGTACCCGGCGGCAGGTCAACGATCATATAATCGAGATCGCCCCACGTCACATCGGTGAAAAACTGGCGGATCGCGCTGTGCAGCATCGGACCACGCAGGATCATCGGCTTGTTCGGATCAATTAAGAATCCGGTGCTGATCACCTTGACGCCGTAGGCTTCCATCGGTTGCATTTTGCCATCGATCACGCGCGGACGCCCATTGCCCAAGCCTGTCATCATCGGCAAATTCGGGTTGGTGATGTCGGCATCGATCAAGCCGACGCGCGCGCCCATCTCCGCCAGCGCGACGGCGAGATTGGTCGAGACCGTGCTTTTGCCCACGCCGCCCTTGCCACTCGCCACCGCGATGATGCTGTGCATACCCGGTTCGAGGCGCCCGAACATTTTCTTATCCGTCGGTACTTGCGCATCCCACTTGATATTCAAGTGGGCGATGCCCGGCACGCGCCCGATGATTGCCGCGTTGCACGACGTAACGAACACATCTTTGAGCGGACACGCGGGCGTGGTCAAGACGATGGTGAAATTCGCCGTATCGCCTGTCACCGTCAAATCGCGGATCATATTGAGCGTGACAAGATCGCGGTGCAGTTCTGGCTCGATGACGGTCGCCAGCGCGCCCATCACCTGCTCTTGTAAATCAGTCATGTGGACTCCGAAGCCTGTGCGTTCAAACGTGTAATTATTATAACGCACATGAGCAAAATTGCGGCGTTGATCACGCAAAATGCGCCGCTTGATCGTTCATCCTCACAGATAACCAGAACAAACGGCGCTCTTTTATATTCGCCCGTTCCGCAACCTGCGACGTTGGGCAGGGTTATCTGGCTCTCTCACGCCGCTCGTTTATCCGTAAATAGTCGACTCACAGCACGGCATTAGATCGGGCGCAGCGAAAACCGTCGTCGAAGTACGAATCATCGGGATTGAACCAGTTGCGGTATTGCGCACGCAAAAAGTAACCGAAGTAGTACCACGAGCCACCGCGCAGCACGCGAACATCTGTGCTATTTTCACCATCCTCTCTATTATCACCCCATATCCTATCGTCTTGATAGGGTAAATATAAACTGCTCACCCATTCCCACACATTACCGCTCATATCGAGCGCGCCCACCCATGACGTCCCATTCGGACGGCTGCCAACGTCCGCCGTGCTGTTGTTTGAATTCGCCCCGTAAACCACATTTTCCGCCACAAACGTATCGCCCCACGGATAGATCAGATTATCGACACCGCGCGCGGCATATTCCCATTCGCGTTCGGTTGGCAGGCGCACATTTTCCCCGCGTGCCGCACAAAAATCGCGCGCCTCAAACCATGTGATTCGCTCCACCGGGCGCTGCTCACCATCAAACCCATTGGCGTTTGCCTTCACGCCGTCCAACCGCTCAAAATCTGCCTGCGTCACTTCGGTCACATCGATCCAGAACGGTTCGTTAAAACACTGCTCGTGTACCGGTTGTTCGTGGGCGTCGCCGTCGTTACTGCCCATCATGAAGCAGCCTGTTGGCACCAGTGCCATCGAAATACCGTTGAACTGCTCGATAGATGGCGTCCATGAGTCGTTACTGGTCACGCCCGCTTGTGCCAGCGCATACACGCCAGATAATGTTTGTGCAGCGCGCTGTATGTAAATGGCAGCTTGTGTGTTGACGGCTTGTACGGTTGCTTCCACTGGATTCGATGGTGTGCCTGCGCCGCACGCGGTTATCAACAGCGCAGCAATTGGTGAAATGACCAATAGACGCGTACGCAGCATGTTGCTTCCCTTTATGTTTTTGCCATTTTCCAAAAATTCGATCCGCTTCGCGGCGCGGTTAAGGACAAAAGAACCCAGAGTTCAGCATTCAGAGATCAGAACTCACCTTACGCAGATTGCTCTCATCCTAAATTCTTCTCCCTGAGGGAGAAGGACGACTTCACTTACCGCGACGGTTTTTCACCCCTCGCCCAGAGGGAGAGGGGCAGGGGGTGTGGGCTGAAAACGAGCGGCTTGCGTAAGGTGAGATCAGAAAACAGGGCTATCCTTCACTTCGTTCAGGGAGAGCGGGCACAACGAAAACCGAGGTAATCATTCACGTTGCCAACGAAGCCCCTGCTACGAGACGCACCGCGGAGACTTGTAACTGTGTTGAACCACGAGCCGCCACGCACAACGCGAACATCTGTTCTGTTTTCGCCATCCTCTCTATTATCACCCCATATCCTATCATCTTGATAGGGTAAATATAAACTGCTCACCCATTCCCACACATTACCGCTCATATCGAGCGCGCCCACCCATGACGTCGCATTCGGACGGCTGCCAACGTCCGCCGTGCTGTTGTTTGAATTCGCCCCGTAAACCACATTTTCCGCCACAAACGTATCGCCCCACGGATAGATCAGATTATCGACACCGCGCGCGGCATATTCCCATTCGCGTTCGGTTGGCAGGCGCACATTTTCCCCGCGTGCCGCACAAAAATCGCGCGCCTCAAACCATGTCACGCTGTCGCGCGGAAGACTCGCGCCCAAAAAATACCCAAATGAACCATACGCTGCGTTGGTCACTTCGGTCACATCGATCCAGAACGGTTCGTTAAAACACTGCTCGTGTACCGGTTGTTCGTCGGCGTTGCCGTTACTGCCCATCATGAAGCAGCCTGTTGGCGCCAGCGCCATCGAAATACCGTTGAACTGTTCGATAGATGGCGTCCATGAGTCATTACTGGTTATGCCCGCTTGTGCCAGCGCATATGCGCCAGATAATGTCGGTGCTGCCGCTTGCGTTTGCGTGGCGCTCACCGATGTTTGCTCAGCGCGCTGTGTGTAAATGGCGGCTGTCGTCGCGGTGTAATTCTCGGTTGGCACAGGCGTATTCGTAAACGTCGGCGTGTAGGCGGCGATTTCGGCATTTCGCGTCGCGGTATCGTTGACCAAAATCGTCGCCATGATGTCGGGTGTATTTGTCTGTGTCGGCGCGTCAGTCGGCACAACCACGATTTGTGTTTGTGTGGTCGGCGTCACCATGATGTCGGGTGTATTTGTCTGTGTCGGCGCGTCAGTCGGTACAACCACGATTTGTGGTTGTGTAGTCGGCGTCGCCGTATTCGCTCCATTTGTCGCGGCGACGAGCTGCAAGACCCCTACGACTAAAGCAGCGAATGCGAGCAAAACGCCAACAATTTCAATCAGGCGCACACTTGCGCGCCCCCGAGTCGGATTTTTATCGCGTTCCGGCACCATCGGCTGCGGTGTCGGCTCAAGTCGGCGCGGCGGCGGCGTCCTATCCGGCTCGTTGACTTGTAAGCGCGCGATGGACGCCGGAATTTCGGTCATCACATCGACGCTGATACCGTTGGCGGCATCGATCCATTGATATTTGCGAATATTCGCGGGTGGATTCGTCTTTGTGCGGATCAACACAGGCAAGATCGTCTTGTTCAGCCGTTCGGCTTCTGCCAGTTCCGCTTTGCAGTAGTCGCTTTCCAACGACTCGCGGCTGAGCAGATAGATGAATACATCGCACCACGCCACGCGCTCAAGGATCAGCGTCCACCAATCGTCGCCACCGTGAATTTCGTCATCGAACCATACATTGTCCGCGCCATAAATGCGGCGCAAACGCCTGACTAATTCGACACAGCGATCATGATCGGCACGGCTGTAACTGACGAAAATCTTCGGCATCGGTGTTCCTACGGCGGGACTAATAGGTGCAGAAAATTATATCCTGCATAAATGCCGTTCGCCACTCTTTTTCGGCGTGTCTGTGTATTATGTTTTCCGCGTTTAATCGTGACGCTCCCCATGCCTAAAGGCAGGGGCTTTACGGCGCTTTTCTGGTAAATCACAAATTGAGGCAAAAACGAGCATTCCGCGCGCCACCGCCCGTGACTGTATCGACCGCTACGGGACGCTTGAAGCATTAGAACGTCACTTAGTTGAGGTTCCTCGCAATATGCTGGTTGAGCGGTTGCACAAGCAGACTGACGACAATCTATTGCTCAACTACTCCTACATTCTCGGTATGTATTTGGGCGACGGTGAAGTTAGCAAAGTTCGTAACGTATATCGCCTACGTGTTTTTCTTGATTACCGCTATCCAAACATCATTCAACGCTGCGCTGATGCATTGCAAGTTTTGCTGGTAGAAAATAAAATCAGTGTTCAAGATATTGAGCGTAACGGTCATATGAGTTATTCGATTGTTGGCGCTTATTACGCTGATTTTCCTCAGGTATTTCCGCAGCATGGTGTCGGAATGAAATATACTCGTGACATTGTTCTAGCCGATTGGCAGCAGCGTATTGTCGATAAATTCCCGTTAGAATTTTGGCGTGGACTTTTTCATTCGGATGGTTCACGGTTCATCAACCGCGTCAATGGCTACGAATATTCACGTTATCAATTTAGCAACGTATCCACCGACATCATCAAAATGTTTTGCGATACCTGTGATAGGTTAAGCATTCATTGGACGACAAAATCACGGCCGGACAAAAACGCACCTTTACACGACGTGTACATCTCCAAGCGCAAAGCTGTATATCCCACTCCGACGAGCCGCGAGCGTGCAGCACTTTCAGTACCGCTTCCGTCAGCGCGTAATGCGTGCGCGGGCTGTTGGTCGCCAGAGTCGGATCATCCGGGTTGCGCAGGACGATCCCCGCCTGCTCGAACTGGCGGAGTACCTGCCGGCGCACCGTTTCGCGAGTATTCTCCACATAAGCACGCCCACAGCGTGTTTTGATCTCGGTCAGGATGTCATGAACGCGCAGACTACGACGCGCTGCGCTCGACCATCCATCGCTCTCGGATAAGCCCGCCAGAACAAGCAGCGTGAATGCTGCCATTTCGGATTGCTGTGCAGTTGGCAATCCTAACGCGGCGAGGATGGCGCGAGCTTCGGTGAGTTTGTCCACGTTTAGAGTTTCTCTGCGGTCAACAGGTCAGAGGGGATAAGGTCGGCTTCAAACAGCCTTTCGCTGACGAGTTGATCGACATCGACGCGCGGATTTGAAATCAGCAGCGCGCCAATTGACTGGATCACATTCAGAGGCGGCAGCGGTAGCGCACGTAGTTCCGTCGCGTTGACCTGTGTATTGCCGTTAGTGATACGGAAGTAGCGGTCGAACAAAGCGCTGTTGTAGAGGGCAACCAGCCCGCATGTCTCGGCTTTGGTCAACTCACCATGCTGACGATAGATATAGTTGAGATGATTTTCAAAGCCAACGCACGAAAAAGCGAATATGTCGCGCAAAAAAGCGCCCGCAATGAGGCGGCGCGGTTCTTCCTTGGCGCTGAAGCGTCTCAGTAGCGTCTCAGTAGTACATAATTGGCGACAGGCACTAGCAGCGATGCTGCATCAGGTATGGGTTCAATCCACTGAGACTTTCGCAGATCGTGCAAAGGATGCTCGATACCGCCCGCCTTCGCATGCTGCATCCATAGCAGCGGAACAGTGGTTTCACTCGGAAATACCCTGAGATGATCTTCAGCACGAAATGCGACGACCCGCTCGGTCGATACCTCCATGCCGTACTGATGCAGTGAACCTTCCCAACTATCGAATGCGCGCAGGATCAATTCATCGTTGGGATCTGTCGGCAGTCGATAGAACATCACGCGATCACGACGATAAAGCACAAGCGGGGATGGGACGGCGCGAGTTTCTGCATAGGCAATATCTGCACTGTTTTGAGAAGCTGAAATTGAAATGCCGCTGGGTACGGTTGTTAAAACACTGTTGGCGCGCCGCTCGAAGGTGATGATGACATTCTCTTGCAGCACCTCGTCGAAGTTCTCGCCGCGCGAGTCGAACAGATGGAGTCTCTCAATCGCCACCTGGTCGGACAGTTCCTCACGGAAGCGCGCGAAGTAGGCGCCGGAGCAAAAGCTGCGCGGGACGATGAATACACTTCTTCCTTGTGATGCCAGGCTTTTAACGGCAAGCGCCATGAACAGCGTGTAAATATTGGTATGTGTCCCGACAAGCGAGCGATTTATTTTGGCACGTGGATCATCGCTGTTCAGCTTGAAATACGGCGGATTGGCAATGATATAGCTGTATCGCTGAGGCGATTCGTCCATTAACGTAAAGAGTGACGGCTGGCGATGCGCTGCTTCCTCCAGAATGTAATCCCCGCAGTGAAGGCGCACATCGAGATTCACACCACGTTTCGCCGCTCCAATTCGCGCACGTTCCAGTATAGAAAAGGCTGTCTCGTACAGCACGGGGTCAATTTCATACCCCTCAACCTGCACGTCGGCGCGGGTGTTCTCGTTGATCAGCCGCTCGATGACCGCGCACAGCAGCGTTCCTGAACCGAGCGCTGGATCAAGAATCGTAAATTTGTCAGGCAGCGCGCCGAGTTGATCCGCCATGTAGCGTGCGACCGTCGGCGGCGTGAGGAACTGCCCGTGTAGTTTGCGTGCCGCCGAACTGCGTCTTTCTAAGACGCGCTGTCCTGCCGCAAAGCTTTCCGTGACTAAATCCACGATTCGAGTACCTGCATCTTCACATGTGTCGCTTCAGTTTACATCGCTTTTCAGCACACGGCTGTTCAGTGCTGAAATATTGCTCCAGCGCTTGTCGAAACTGCTCGCCGAAAACTGAAATCCTCGTCAGGTCGCGCGGCTCAACTCTGATACGCTGGTGAACATTGCTCAAAGATGGAATACCATGCGATGTTGAACCAGCTTTTTACTATCCGACTGCCCCGGATTTGTCGTAAAAACAAACAAGATGAAATTTTGCAATGGGTGTGCGAAAAATTGACATGCCTTCACCGTAAAATTTCACAAGTCGAAGACCCACGCCCTGATACGCTCGTGTCATCGCTTGTACGACAAATTATAGGTGGGACGCGATGAAGGAATGTTCGTTTGCTTGTGTAAATGCTCACAGTCCAATTAGGGGGAAAGGGAAACCCGGAATCCTCCATTCGGCAACCGGAGGATTCCCAACCCAAAACCGGAATCGTCCAGTCTTTCGGCATATCAGCTTTTGTACGCTGGATGTATCTGTCGTACAGCGAGGTACTAAAGCGATGACCCTGCAAAAGCGCGTAACCCGTTGGGACTGTTTTGCGCTCAACCAATGGCGGGAGGCAGCCGTTGAAGCATGATCCAGCGTTGCCAACTGAAAACGAGTCGGGTGAAGGAGTAAGGTTGGTATCGTTGTACAAAGCGGTACTGCGAATTATTAATCAGCTCGATAACGATGTTGCACCGTCTCAAAAACGCGAGTACATTGATGAGAGATTACGCCAGACCGACGAGTGGCAACTCGTCGGTCTGGCTGACCCAGCGAGTGAGGAAGACACCCGCAGGGCTGAGACGCATTTTACCCGAATTCGACCATGAATTCTTGCGCCTCGTTCCTGCTGTGATTCTCACTGGCAGGAGCGGGGCGTTTTGTTTTGTATGTGAGAGGGAAATTGTGATGCCCAAATACAAACGACCCGAACAAAAATCGGTCGATCCATACCGCTCGGAAGCGCTACCTATCGACCGCCCAGCTGCGATCTACTATAGGCAGTCGAGCGACGCGCAGATCGGCAATATCAACACGACATTGCAAACCGTCGATATGTTTGAGCATATGGTGCGCCAAGGCTGGGCGCGTGAAAGTATCGAGATGATCGACATGGATGCCGGTGTGAGCGGTACCACCAAGCTTGCCGACCGTAAAGGCATGTCGCGCCTGATGACCCTGATCGAGAGCGGACAGATCAGCCTGGTGGCGGCGCAGGACGTGGATCGCTTCTTCCGTGACATCACGCAGATTCAGACGAACATCTTCATCGATGCGTGCAAGCGCAACCGCGTTCGCGTCATGACCCCGCGCATGATCTACGACTTCAACCATCCGACGATGGGCGCATACCACATGAAGATTTTCCGCGAGGAAGTGCAGCACGCGGCGGATTATCTCGAATACCACATTCGCGGGCGACTGGCGCGCAGCCGGGAATATCTGGTCGATCAAGGTCTCTGGTCGGGGCGCAGCGTCGCCTACGGCTACATGGTCGATCTGCGAAAGAAACTGCCAGACGGTTCACGCAATCTGACGTATAAAAAGTATGTCCCTTTCCGCCCGTGCGCCGATGTGCTGGTCGCCTATTTCGAGTTGTTCAAACGCTTCAACCGGAACTTGTCCCAGACGTGGAAACACATCGAACAGTACGGTCCGTTCACGCCTGAGAACGTGATGGAACTTGTGCCGGACGGCTTCAAGATTAACTTGATTTTGAAACGTAACTCGATCCACAATGGACGGTTGATGCACTCGTATTCCGGGTTGAGTACCACGTTCACCAATGTCGTGTTCCTGGGGCGTTGGGCGAAAAAAGGCGTGATCCTGCATTTTCACAATCATGAGGCGCTGGTCGAAGAAGACCTGTTTATGTACGCCTTCAACGCCGTCTCAGCGACCGACTTCTTTGGCGAACCGAATCCTCACTACATGCCGCAGCGTCCATTCATCCGCCATGATCGCGCCAAACGGGGATGTGAACCGCCTGTCTACGCCGGGCTGGTATTTTCAGACGAGGTGAAAGACGCACCACACCGCCGTATGCACAGTGCTTACAACCACATCAACGACAACTATGGCTATGTCCTGAGCAATCTGCGCAGCGAGATGGTCTTTCGGGTCAAAGCCGACTGGTTGGATGATGCGATTGACGACCTGCTGCTGGAACGGTTGCGCTCGACGACCATCGACGAGCGCGCGTGGAAAGCTGCGGTGGATAGCACGCGCGAGGATGGTTACGCCGAAGTCCGCCACATCGAGACGGAAATACGCGGCGCAAAGCGGGCGAAGGACGTGATTCTAAAAAATCTGAAGTCCTTGCAGAATTCGGACATCATCCGTGAGCTTGAAGCCAGCTACGAGGCACAGGAACGCGAGGTTCAACGTCTGCACGGGGAACTTGAACTGCTGCGTACTGGTAAACAGCAGCGCCAGACCATTCTTGAAGCGCGCCCCGTCTTAGAGCGGGTGATCGCTAACTGGTCAGCCGTGCCGCGTGCCAGCCGCCGTGAGCTGTTCGAGACGTTGGCGCACCACGCCAATGTCACTGAACTGGATCAGATCAACCGCCGTATGACGATCCTCTGGCGCGATGGTAGCGCGTCCACCTTTGACTTCCGACGTGGTTCTCACCGCGTCCACTGGACGAAAGAAGAAATCGAGCGGATGGGTGAGATGGTTGAACGCGGTGCGCCGCAGTGGGAAATTCTCAAAGCGTATCCGACCTGCACCTGGGGTCATATCGTGCCACGCTACCTATATCATTTTTGTAAGCCGGGAACATCGTTTGTTGCGTTGTACAAAGGTGAAAAGAAGTATCCGTACTTCGCCACCTGGTACGATACCGACGAATACAAAGCGGAACAGGCAGTGTGTGAATTAGAGGCGAGTTCTACCGTTTCTCGTGCCTGTCCAATCGCTCGATGACTGCCTTTGGTGCGATGCTGACCAGTTCGCGTTTCCATTTGTCCAGCAAATGCGGCGGCGCGACGATCAGGATCACCTGATCCAGGCGAATATCGTTCGCCAATTGTTTCGCGATACCCGAAGCAATGCTGATTGCTGCCGATCCGCCCATTAGCGTTTTGCCCGTCCCCATACTTCCAATCAAGAGGATACTGTTTCGTGACTGAAATCCGTGTACTACCGCGCCGACGACATGTTTCTGGGCGGTATGCATGGCGTGTTTTCCCTTGAGGCGGATGCGATCCAACCAGCCGCCCATTCCGGCGAAGTCGCACCTGTACATCGGTTTGAACTTCGTGTTCAGGTAGCTTGCCAGCGAACGCTTGTTGGACGTGATGAACCCCAGCAGCGCCTCGTCGCCTTCCATCTCGACGGTTGTGCCGTCCGCAGCGAGCAGCGTGAGCGTGGTCGTTGGTTTCAGGCGGAGGGTCGTCTTTTTGACCTGCCGTTCCGGGTCGTTCGGATCGGCTTCAATCTCGACGCGCGCAATCTGCTCGACGTGGCGCGTTTTGCCGCGAATGGCGACCTGCCCATACTCTTCCGTCTCGATGACCGCACCATCCGCCACGCCTGCCGCCAACACGAGCGCGAGATGTCCCAGACGCGGCGCGACAACG